>Ga0209798_10000488_pt1 | contig 23758 bp, 21 predicted proteins | sample DOMMetBare3Fresh_FD_187475 | JGI IMG/M metagenome (GOLD analysis project Ga0209798, IMG submission 187475) | Wetland sediment microbial communities from St. Louis River estuary, USA, under dissolved organic matter induced mercury methylation -... | ecosystem: Environmental > Aquatic >... | reverse complement strand
CGGGCGCAACGGCACGAACACGCTCGCCACATCCTTGACCAAGCCTCTGCTGCCGTTCCGGGATCGCTTCAGCATCCTCAACGGCGTCTACATGACGCCGAGTTTCGACGGCCACCTGCAAAACATGAACTTCCTTTTCACCGGCAACGCGTTCGGCGGCGATTCCTTCATCCCGCACCTGAACCTGCCGGAGACCGGACGCGAGCCGCAGTCGCTCGACGGTGTCATATCGAGCGATCCCGTCGTGGTGACCATCAACAATCATTCCGGCGTGGTGCCGCTGCAGCCTCGAGCGGTGACCGGCCTGGCCACAGCGCTCAAGCAGACTCCGCCGCTGGCGGGTGGCGAACTGACGGAATTCATTCGCGGCCGGCTGGTCGCGAACTCGGCCGGCCCCGGCCGCCTGTCCGCCGCCGCCGCACTCATGCGCGCAGGCCTCGACAAGTCGCCGCGGGTCCATCAACAGCTGGCTCAACTGACCCCGCCATCAAACCAGCAGTCCCCCGAGCTGCAGGCCCTGGCGCTGATCACGCAATGCTTCCGCCTGTCCATCTCGCGGTCGGCCATCTACTCGCCATCCGAGTTTTTCGATGTCCACGCCACCGAGCAGGCCAAAGCCCAGCCCCGGCTGTTCGCTTCCGCAATCGGCAAGATCGCCACGCTGCTCAAGGGTCTGAGAGAAACGCCGTACGACGACCGCAGATCCATGCTCGACGTGACGACCGTCATGGTGGCGAGCGAGTTCAGCCGCACGCTGCGCTCGCCCGATGCTCCGGTCGACGCGACCGGCACCAACCACAACCAGTTCGCCAATTCGATCCTCATCGGCGGCAAGGGCATTCGCGGCGGCCTCGTGATCGGCGCCTCCGACCTGCGCGACGAGGTCGAAGAGCCGTCGGCTGCCCACCTCCAGCTCGATCCGATGCAGGAAAAATCGATGGGCCTGCCATTCGACTTTTCCACGCTGGCGCCCCGCAAGGACCTGCCGGCAGCCTTCGACATCAAGGACTACCTGACCATCGGATCGGTGGTGAACACCATCTATGCCCTGTTCGGCGTGCCCAAGGAGCACTATCGCGTGCTCAGGCGCGAGCTGCCGACGGCGCCGACGCTCAGCGGCCTGCTCGCATAGCTCGTGCCCGTTTCCGAAGTTCGTGGGTCGTCGCAGCACCCTCTGATGCGAACTCCACAGCGCCGCGGCCCGTTTCCCTTGCAACACAAGGTGGTCTAGACTTTTGACCGCGCCGCGATCCGCCGACGAGGTCATATGCTGCAGACGTTGAAGTCACCCGCAACCGATCTCGACAAGTTTCGGCTGCGCCGATTTGTTCAGCGCCTGGTCGAGCTCGGAGAGGTCGTGATCTACCAGGATCCGATCGCACTCGCCGAGCTGAGCGCCACGATCGCGGCCACGCCGAAGGCCATCCTGTTCAAGGATGCGGGGCCAGACCACCTCGAGATGGTCGCTGCCGTGTCCGGCAGCCGGCGACGCCTGGCGGCGGCGTTCGGCGTCGATGAGCGGCAGGTCGCGCACGAATACATGCGCCGGCTCGGCAACGCGCAGCCGGTGATCGAGGTGCCGTCGGAAGTCGCGCCGGTGCACCAGGTGGTGCAGACCGGCGATGCCGTCGACCTCACCAGGCTGCCGTTTCACCTGCAGCACGAATACGACGGCGGCGTCTATATCTCCGCCGGCATCGACTATGCGGTCGATCCGGTGACCGGCAAGCGCAATGTCGGCTGCCGCCGGCTGATGCTGCGCAGCCGCGATACGATGCGCGCAAACCTCACCGACGCGTCCGATCTCAAGCTGATGTATCTCGCCTGCCTGGAGCGCGGCGGGCGGCTGCCGGTGAGCTATGTCGTCGGCTCGCATCCGCTCGACTATCTGGCGGCGACCCAGAAGCAGCCGGTCGACGAGTTCGCGCTGGTCGGGACCTTGCGCGGCGAGCCGGTGCCGATGGTGCGCAGCGTGAGCAACAACATCCTGGTGCCGGCCGACGCCGAGGTCGTCATCGAGGGTTATTTCGACGAGCTGGGCTACCGCGAGATGGAAGGGCCCTACGGCGAGTTCTACGGCTACTACGGCAAGATGCACATCGATCCGGTGTTCCACGTCACCGCGATCACGATGCGTACCGATGCGCTGCATCAGACCGTGCTGCATGCCGGACGCTTCGTGAGCCGGATGGACTCCGCCAACTTCGCCTCGCTCAATGCCGAAGTGGGCGCCTGGCGGCTCCTACGGGCGGCGCGGATCGAGCCCACCGCGATCAACTTCACGCTGGCGAGCAATGGCCGTCAGCATGCGCGGGTGGCGCTCAAGCGCGGCGCTCCCGGCCAGGCACGGCTTGCGATCGCGGCGCTGTTCGCACTGCCAACGGTCAAGCACGCCTTCATCGTCGATGAGGATGTCGACGTCTTCTGCGATGAAGAGATGGAATGGGCGATGGCGGTGCGCTTTCGCGCCGACAGCGACCTGGTCGTAGCGACCGACATGCCGGGTTTCTACGCCGATCCGGCCGCGGACCAGACCGGCCGCGTCACCAAGGCCGGCTTCGACCTGACCGCGCCGGTCGGCCAGCCCGACGCTATCGAATTCCGCCGCGCCTATGCGCCGGCCACGGCGACGGCTGCGCCGAGGTTCAACCGCGTGGTTGACGCGCTCAACGCGAGCCCGATGCACTTCGGCCAGATCCTGGCGGCAATGGGCAGCAGCGACGGGCGCGAGATCGCGCTCGAGCTCGACGTGCTGCGCAAACGCGGCGTGCTCACCCGCCTGCCCAATGGCGAATGGGCGCTGAAGGACAAGCAGCAATAGGCGCGGCGCATGCACGACGTCGCAGGCATCGGACGGCCGGTCCGCCGCAAGGAGGACCAGCGGCTGATCACCGGCTCAGGCCGCTTCGGCGACGACGTCAATCTGCCAGGCCAGGCCTATGCGGCGATGGTTCGCTCGCCGCATGCGCATGCGCGGATCACGTCGATCGAGATCGACGAAGCGCTCGCCTCGCCGGGCGTGCACATCGTGCTCACCGGCGCTGACGCGCTCGCCGACGGCCTCAAGCCGATCCTGCACAATCCGGCGCTGCCGGCGCTGCCCGACATTTCGCCGCGGCTGCGCGACGGCCACGCGCCGCTTGTCTCGCCGCATCGGCCGCTGCCAGCCGACCGCACGCGTTTCGTCGGCGAGGTGGTCGCCGTCGTGGTCGCCGATTCCATTCTGGCCGCCAAGGCCGCCGCCGAGCGCGTTGCAGTTTCCTATGAGCCGCTTGCCGCCGTCACGCGCGCCGACCTTGCCATCGCCCCCGGCGCGCCGCGCCTATGGGAGCACATTCCACACAACCTTTGCATCGACGGCGACCTCGGCGATCCCGCTGCGACCGCACAGGCCTTCGCGCGCGCCGCGCATGTGGTGCGGCTCAAGACTTGGGTTCAACGCGTCACCGGCGTGCCGATGGAGCCGCGCGCCGCGGTCGCGAGCCACGATCCCGCGACCGGCTGCAGCACGCTTTATGCGGGCAGCGGCAACGTGGTGCGCCAGCGCCGCGAGCTCGCCGGCTGCCTCGGCGTGCCGGAGGACAACGTGCGGGTGATCGCGTCCGACATCGGTGGCAATTTCGGCACCCGCAACGCGTTCTATCCGGAGTTCGCGCTCATCGCCTGGGCGGCTCGCCGCATCGGCCGGCCGGTGAAATGGACCTGCGAGCGGCACGAGGCGATGCTGAGCGACTATCAGGGGCGCGACCTTACGGTCGAGGCCGAGCTGGCGCTCGATGCTCGCGGCACCTTTCTGGCGCTGCGCTCCAGCAACACCAGCAATCTCGGCGCCCACACCGTGATCTTCGCGCCGCTCGTCAAGGGCGTCGAGCTGATGACCAGCGTCTACCGCATTCCGGCCGCGCATGTGCGGGCGCGCTCGGCTGTGAGCAACGTGCCGCCGACCAATTCCTATCGCAGCTCAGGGCGACCGGAAGCCATGTTCGTGGTCGAGCGCCTGATCGACCTGGCGGCGCGCCAGCACGGCTTCGATCGTATCGCGCTCCGCCGGCGCAACCTGATCCCCGAGCGGGCGATGCCGTACACCAATGCGCTCGGGCTGGCCTACGACAGCGGCACCTATCAAAAGGCCATGGACGCGGCGCTCGACCTCGCCCAATGGTCGACGTTCCCGCAGCGGCGGCGCGAGGCGCGCCGGCATGGCCGCCGCCGCGGCTTCGGCATCGCCAATTACATCGAGATCGCGAGCGGCGCACCGCGCGAGCGCGCCGAGATCACGATCATTCCGGAAGGCCGCGTCGAGGTCGTCATCGGCACGCTGGCGAGCGGCCAGGGCCACGAGACGAGCTTTGCGCAGCTCGTGACCGAATGGCTCGGCGTGCCGATCGACCGTGTGCGGCTTATCACCGGCGATACCGATCGCGTACAGGTCGGCGGCGGCTCGCATGCGGGGCGCTCGATGCGGCTCGCCGCAATCGTGATCGACAGGGCGATAAGCGACATCATCGCCAAGGGATCGCAGATCGCGGCGCACCTCATCAAGACCGGCGCCGAGGATGTGCGTTTCGCCGCGGGACGGTTCTCTGGCAACGGCCGCAGCATCGGGCTGTTCGAGGTCGCGGCAGCGGCGCAGAACGGCAACGCTGTGCCCGATAACCTGCGCGGCCCGCTCACCGGCGAGGGCGACGAAACCGTGAAGGCGGGCGCGTTCCCGTATGGCTGCCATGCCTGCGAGGTCGAGGTCGACCCGGAGACCGGCGCGACCCAAATCGTGTCCTACGTGGCGGTCGACGACGTCGGCCGCGCCATCAACCCTCTGATCCTGCACGGCCAGACCCACGGCGGCGCCACCCAGGGCATCGGCCAGGCGCTCATGGAATGCTGCCACTACGATCCCGACAGCGGCGAGGCGCTCACCGGCTCGTTCATGGACTACGCCATGCCGCGCGCGACCGACGTGCCGTCGTTCATCAGCGAGATCACCGAGCACCCCTCGCCCAGCAACCGGCTCGGCATCCGGGCCGGCGGCGAAGGCGGAACGACCCCGGCGCTCGCCGTCGTCATCAATGCTATCGTGGACGCGCTCGCCGACATCGGCGTGCAGCATATCGAAATGCCGGCAACGCCCGAGCGCGTCTGGCGCGCCATTCAGGACGCGCGTCTCCCAAGCACACGTAGCCAACAAGACACACGCAACCAAAGAGAGGAACTGTCGTCATGAGCGATTTCCTGGTCGAGCAGCAGGGCGCCGTGCTCCGGGTCACCATCAATCATCCCGAGCGCGGCAACGGCATGACCGACGCCATGGCGGCCGAGCTTGCCCGCATCATCGATGGCGCTGCCCAGCGCGCGAGCGCGCTGGTGCTCACCGGCGCGGGCGACGACTTCTGCATCGGTCGCCACCGCGACCCCGGCGCCGCGCCACCGGCGCATTCGGACGCGCTCGGCCGCCGCGACGTCAGCGACACCATTTTCAACTGCTATGGCGCGTTCCGCCGCTCCGCGATCCCGATCATCGGCGTGGTGCGCGGACGTGCGCTCGGCTTCGGCTGCGCGATCGCGGCGCTCTGCGACATGACTGTCGCGGGCGAGCGCGCCCAGTTCCAGGTGCCCGAATATGCCCACAACATCATGCCCACCATGGTGATGTCGGCCCTGATCGACCGGGTGCATCGCAAGGCGCTGACCTATCTGGTCTACTCGACCAAGACCGTAACTGCGGAGCGCGCATTAAGCTACGGGCTTGCGAGCGAGGTCGTGCCGGAAGCCGAGCTCGACGCCGCGGTCGACAAGATCTGCCAGATGATCCTGAAGGCGCCGCGCATCGCGACCGAAGCCGTGAAGGACTACATGCGCTCGGCGCCCGACATGGCGATCGCGGGCGCGGTGGATTACGGGCGCAACCTGCACGCTACGATCAATGCCTCGATCGAGGCGAGGATGAAGAAGTAGCGAATGGCGAGTGGCGAATAGCGAATAGCGAGATAAGGTGCGTCGCGATCGCTCTTTCCCTATTCGCTACTCGCCATTCGCTATTCGCCCCTCACGCCTTCAACAGCCGCCGCGGATCGGGCTCGAGCTTGTGCTCGATCACCCAGCGCGCGATCTCGCCATAGGAGGCGAACCAGACCTCGGGAAACTGCGCCATATATTTGAACAGCTTCTCGAAGATCGCCGAGATCATCGGCCGGCCGCCGAAGTGGCAGTGCATCGACAGCGCCAGAAAGCCCGGTGACTCGTGTTGATAAAGGAAATCGAAGCTTTCCTTGTGCACTTCCCACAGGTCGAGCGAGCTCGACCGCAGCACCCGGTTGTCGGTGAAGTCACTGATTGGAATCTGCGCGATCGGCCCGTGCGCAGTCATCGCCACGCGCGGCAGGTCGGTGTCGCGCGCATCGCCGCTCCAGATCAGCCCCTCCGCGGCCAGGAAATCGCGCGTGTGCTCGGTATAGGCCATCACCGGGCTGACCCAGCCCTGCGGCCGCACGCCGGAGACCTTCTCCAGGAGATCGAGGCATTGCCGGATGGTGCGACGCTCCTCGTCCGGCGCCATGTATGCAAGCAGCTGATCCTGCAGATAGGCATGGCCAGCGACATCGTGTCCGGACTTGACGATCTGCGCGACCGCCTCGGGAAAAATCTCGGCGCAGCGCCCATTGACGCAGAAGGTGCCGCGAATGCCATTCGACTTCAGCAGGTTGATGATCCGCCAAACCCCGATCTTGCCGCCATAGCTGCCCCAGGCGATGCCGCCGAGATCGATCGCGCCCGACTTGATCGGGCTCGCCTGCACGCCGTAGGGCGGCGCCTTGCCTTCGGACCAGGTCTCCAGCATCACCGTGACCGCAACAGCGATGCGCTTGCCGTTCGGCCAACTGTACGTCGTATTCGCCATGGGATTTCCGCTTGAGGGAGGAGCATGTACTATCGCACGGACTACCGGCTTTGACAGCGACCTGCTACGGTTTTCGCGAACCTTCTCTCGCCATCCTCTCGCCGTCGCGGAGCGAAGCCATGCCAATGAACAAGCCGCACCTGGAATTCCTGCGGGTCGACCTGACCCAGGGCTGGGCAACGCCACCGGGATACCCAGCCGGCATCAAGCAGAAGATTCTGGCGAGCGATCTCGACGAGACCCGCAAGATGGGCAGCCGCACGCGGCTCCTGCGCTTCGATCCCGGCGTCTACACGACCGTGCCGTTCGTGCACGACCACTGGGAGGAGGTCTATCTCATGTCCGGCGATCTCATCGTCGGCAATGACACCTCGGGAAATGGCGGAGAAGCCTTTGAAGCGCCCACTTATGCGTGCCGGCCGCCCGGCGCGTACCACGGGCCGTTCAAGTCCGAGCGCGGCTGCATGCTGTTCGAGATCCATTACTACGACGAAAGCAAAAGGTAGCGAATGGCGGCCAACAACCGGCAAGTATTGATCGCGGGCGGCGGCCCGGTTGGTTTCCTGTGCGCCTGGCTGCTGGGCCGGCGCGGCCTGCCGGTCGTCGTGTTCGACGACAACAGCGAGCTGCAGGCCGACCCGCGCGCCGCCACCACCCATCCGGCGACGCTCGATCTGCTTGAAGAGGACGGGCTCGCCGACGACATGGCCCGCGTCGGCCTGGTCGCGCCGATCTTCCAGTTCTGGGACCGGCCGAGCGGCAAGCTTGTCGCCGAGTTCGACCACGCCGTTCTCAAGGACGACACCCGCCACCCCTTCGTGGTGCAGTGCGAGCAGTTCAAGACCGCCAAGCTCCTGCTCGAGCGCCTGCGCGGCTTCGCCAACGTCGAGGTGCTGTTCCGGCACGAAGTCATCGACGTGTCGCAGAACACTGATTCCGTGAGCATCGACGTGCGCGGCCCGGGCGGCGTCGTGCGCTACACCGGCGCCTATCTGATTGGCGCCGATGGCGGCCGCAGCACCGTGCGCAAGCAGTCAGGCATCGCGTTCGACGGCTTCACCTGGCCCGAGCGGTTCATTGTCTTCACCACGCCCTACGATTTCGAGAAAAACCGCGGCTATTGCCCGCGCAGCTACTTCGCCGACCCCGGCTCCTGGTGCAATTGCTTCAAGGTGTCGGCTGACGGTCCGCCGGGCCTGTGGCGGACAGTGTTTCCCACCGATCCGTCGCAGCCGGAAGCCGACCTCACGAGCGATACCGCCGTGCAGGCGCTAATGCAGAAGTTCTTCCCCTCAGGCGAGCCCTACGAGGTCGTGCATCGCAACCTCTACGTAACGCATCAGCGTGTCGCCGCCACGCTCCGCATGGGCCGCGTGCTCTTGGCGGGCGACGCCGCGCACGTGAACAACCCGATCGGCGGCATGGGCCTCAATGGCGGCATCCAGGACGCGGCCAATCTCTGCGAGAAGCTCGCCAAGGTCCTGCTCGAAGCCGCGTCGGAACGGCTGCTCGATCTCTACAGCCTGCAGCGACGCACGGTCGCGATCGAGTTCGTGCAGGAGCAATCGATCGCCAACAAGAAACGGCTTGAGGCAAGCGATCCGGAGGTGCGCAGGCGCAATCTCGACGAGTTGCGCGAGATGGCAGCGGATCGCGAGCGCGCCCGACAGTTCCTGCTGCGCACCGCCATGATTGCCAGCCAACGTCGAGCGGCGGCGCTCGAATTAACGGAGGCCTGAGTGAACGTACCAGCAGTCGGCACCCACCCTCGCATGCGCTCCTACCTGGCGCATGCAGCGGAATTCGCGTCGGGCGCAGAAAGCCCGCGCGATTTCCTGGAAGCCTGCCTCGCCAATCTCAACACCTGGGAGCCGAAGGTCGGCGCCTTCGTCAACCTCAACATCGACGGCGCGCGCGCAGCGGCGGACCGCGCGACCGAGCGCTGGCGCTCCGGCGCGCCGCTCTCTCCGATCGATGGCATGCCGATCGGGATCAAGGACATCATCGAGACGGTCGACATGCCGACCGAGATGGGCTCGCCGCTGTTCGCCGGCTGGCGCTCGCAGAAGGATGCCGCCAGCGTCGCGGCGCTGCGGCAGGCGGGCGCGCTGATCCTGGGCAAGACGGTCACGACCGAATTCGCCGCCTCCGAGCCGCGCGGCACCCGCAATCCGTGGAACCTCGAACACACGCCGGGCGGCTCCAGCAGCGGCTCGGCGGCCGCGGTGGCGAGCGGCATGATCAGCGCCGGGCTCGGCACCCAGGTGATCGGCTCGACCATCCGCCCGGCGAGCTTCTGCGGCTGCGTCGGCTTCAAGCCGACGGTCGGCGCGCTCAACCGGGAGGGCAGCCACGACTACCAGAGCCAGAGCTGCACCGGCATCCTGGCGGCAACGCTGCAAGATGCCTGGCAGGTCGCCTATGAGATCGCGCAGCGCGTCGGCGGCGATGCGGGCACGCCCGGGCTGACCGGCCCCGACCGGGCGCCGGCGCCCGTCAAGCCGCTGCGGCTGGCCTTCCTGGAAACCGCCGGCTGGTCAGTCGCCACCGAGGCGGCGAAGGCCGGCATCCAAGACGCGTTGCACCGACTGTCCACGGCCGGCATCGAGATCCGAACCGCCCATGACGACGCCGACGTGTCGGCGATCGAGACTGAGCTCGCCGGCGCCTTCACGCTGTCGAATCGCATAAACTCCTGGGAAACGCGCTGGTTCATCGACGGCTGCGCCGAGCGCGACGCCAGCCTGCTCAGCAAGTCGATGCTCGATCGGCGCGAGCAGGCCAAGACCATGACGCTCGCCGATTATCGCGGCTGGCTCAAGGAACGCACCGGCCTGCGCACGCTCTACGCCGAGCTCGCCGACACGTGCGACGCTTGCGTGACGCTGTCGGCGCCCGGTTCGGCGCCCGCCGGCCTGCAGGCCACCGGCAATCCGCAATTCGCGGTGCCGTCCTCGCTGCTCGGTGTTCCGGCCCTGTCGCTGCCGCTGTTCATGCTCGACGGCATGCCGCTTGGGCTGCAGGTGCTGGGCTATGCCAATGCGGACGCCGCCGCCTTCGCAACCGGCGCCTGGCTGATGGAGCACCTCGGCGGCGAGCGAGGCTGAAGTCATAGAGGTTCGATGGCACAAGGCGCGAGCACGACTTTCCCACAATTCCAGCGCGACACCAGGACGCCCGCGCGGCGCGCCCCGGCCGGCAGCTGGGATTGCCAGGTGCATGTGTTCGGCGATCTGCAGAAATACCCGCCCTGGCCGGACCGCACCTACGACGCGCCACCCGCCTACCTCGAGGACATGCGGCGCATGCACCGCACGCTCGGCATCGCGCGCGGACTGATCGTGCAGCCCACCACCTACGGCACCGATCACACTCTGCTGCTCGACCTGCTGGCGGTCGAAAAGGCCTATGTGGGCGCCGCCATCATCGACGACACCACGACCGACGCCGAGCTCACCCGGCTGCACGAGGGCGGCGTGCGCAGCGCGCGCTTCAACTTCGCCAAGTTCCTGGGGCTCGCGCCGTCGCCGGCCACGTTCCGGCGCGCGATCGACCGCATCTCGGAGCTTGGCTGGGTGGCGAAGATCCACGCCGTCGGCAGTGAATATCTCGAGATCGCGGAGCTCCTGCGCGGCCTGCGCCTGCCGACCGTGATCGACCACCTTGGCCACTTCTATTTCAAGGACGGCATGGACCAGCCGGTCATTCCGGTTCTGCTCGACCTGCTCAAGCGCGAGAACTTCTGGATCATGCTCTCGAACGCCGACCGCCGCTCGGCGGCCGGCTACCCATGGGATGACGCACTGCCGTTCCTGCGGCGCTTTCTCGAAGCCGCGCCCGACCGCGCCATCTGGGGCACCGACTGGCCACACACTCACTATCAGGGCACGATGCCGAACGACGCGGACCTGTTGGAGCTTCTCTATCGCTTCGCGCCCGACCCCGAGACCCAGACGAACATCCTGGTGCGCAATCCCGAGCGGCTGTTTGGCGGCTTGCGCTAGTGCCGCCGATTTGAAGTTCCTACACCATCTGCAGCAAACTCTGTTAGGAACTTCAAATCGAAAGGCGGCACTAGAATCATAGAGTTGCTAGTGCCCCTTTGTTTCCGAAGTTCGTGTCAGAGTGTGCTGAAGTGTATCACGAACTTCGGAAGCGGGGCACTAGTGATAGAATGTTCCACGGACACCGCGACGCGCTGAAGCCATCGGGAGCGAACGCCGTGCCGAGCCGCACGCCATCGATGTTTCTGCGTCGACACATCCTCGCGTCGCTCGGCCTCATGGCCAGCACGCTCGCAAGCGGTCCTGGAGCCAGCCGACCTGCGATCCGACTCTGAGCCAAGCGGCCGGCTCCCGTTCGTTGCACCGTCTTGTTCGCCGATTTCAACGGTTGATTTCATCAGCACCAATTACCTCGACGACAAGCAACTCTGCGTCGCTCGAAAGAAATCCTTCCTCCTCACCGGGATCGCGAAGGCGGAGGTACTCCTCCGCGCCAATCTGCATCGTATGTCCCCCGGCAAGTCGGGCGCCAGACTCCCGCAGATATCCAAAGATGGTCTCGAACATGTCGAAGTACCGCTGCCCTTCTTCATGTCCTGTCGCGTGAGCTGCGAGGTCGGGCAGTCCCAGCAACGGCGCCCCATAGGTGCGCATCCATACTCCAGGGGTTCCTTCCACTTCTAGCTTCACGAAACCACAATAGAGAATCGAGAGTGGGAGGGCGCGCAAGAGGTCCATGATGTCGCAATCAGAATCCGAACCTGACAGTGCCGCTGCCGGAAAGGATGTGTGTCCTGACTCGTTGAGAACCACGATCGCACCGAGGCGGGCCAGAACACCCGCGGTGGCGGCCAACGCCACGTACTGTTCAAATGGCGAGGATTCCTGACCGGCATAGTAGAGGATCACGTGTGCCTTGTGAGCTCGGGCACGCTGTTTGAGCTCCTGAGGGTAATGGGAAGCGGCAACACATGCCTCGAAAGCGTCGGCTGGATAGGGCGCGTCAAATCCCACCAATTGAACCACATGCTTTCCCCATCCGACCATCCCGAAGACCTGGCCCTCCCGGATGAGTCCCGGGTCGATCTCGCACTGCGCTTCGGACGTTGCGCGATGGTATGATCTAAGTGCTCCGACCAGCCGGTCGGTGCCTAGCCGACAGTCTTCGGGAAAGAGGACCTGCAGGCTGAGCGGCTGCTTGATGTCCGGATTGGCCACGAGCTGCCCACCGGCAAAGTCGTCGGGATCCTTCCTGCCAAAGAAACGCGCGAAGACGCTCATAATTCTTCAGCGAACAGGCTGCGGTTGACGGACCTGTCGGCGCGACGCTGACGAGGCGTAAATCTTGGTGTCGCCAACAATGAGGCGAAAGCTAACCGTGCGCCAAACGGCGCACCTACTTTCAACGCGAGATGAGGCCATGGCTCACTTCAACTACTCAAAGAGCCCGGTTCTGGTATTGGCTAGTCGCGGGGCCGGGCACCATTCTCCAAACACCATGCTCCGAGCGACCACGCCCTTCCTATCTAGCAAGAATACTTAGCCGTCAGTAGCCGACCACTGTTTTGCGGTCAACGCAGCCACCTCGCTCGAGTCACGATTACGCACCTGGCGTGGTTTTCCCGCAACTTGGCCTCAATCACATGCAGGTCCTGACGTACCAGCAAAAGGAACCAACCGGCGAAACGTCATTATCAACCAAATGCAGGAAGCTGGGGCAATCAGCCCGGCACAGGCCGCCTCAGCGAAGCGACAGCCACTGCATCCTGCTTCTCGCTGAGCCCCCGAATGCTGCGACAAACACTTCCGTGCGGCGGTTTCTGGAAGCCGCGCCCGACCGCGCGATCTGGGGCACCGACTGGCCGCACACTCACTATCAGGGCACGATGCCGAACGACGCCGACCTGTTGGAGCTCCTTTATCGCTTCGCGCACTATCCCGACACGCAGATGAACATCCTGGTGCGCAATCCCGAGCGGCTGTTTGGCCGCCTGCGCCAGTGCCGCCGATTTGAAGTTCCTACACCATCTGCGGCAAACTCTGTTAGGAACTTCAAATCGAAAAGCGGCACTAGAATAATAGAGTTGCTAGTGCCCCTGTGTTTCCGAAGTTCGTGTCAGAGTGTGCTGAAGTGTATCACGAGCTTCGGAAACGGGGCACTAGTGATAGAATGTTCCACGAGCACCGCGACGCGGTGAAGCCATCGGGAGCGAACGCCGTGCCGAGCCGCACGCCATCGATGTTTCTGCGCCGATACATCCTCGCGTCGCTCGGCCTCATGGCCAGCACGCTCGCAAGCGGCCCTGCCGCCGCGCAGTCGTATGAAGGCAAGCAGATCCGCATGGTGATCGCGAGCGGCGCCGGCGGCGGCTATGATGTCTATGCGCGGTTCCTGGCCCGGCACCTGTCGCGGCACATTGCGGGCAATCCCACGATCGTGAGCCAGAACATGCCCGCCGCGTCGGGCCTCGCGGCGACCAACTGGGCCTATTCGGCCGCGGCGCCGCGCGACGGCACCGTCATCCTCGCGACCTACAACGCGCTGCTCGACGATCCGCTCTACGGCAGCCCGGTCGCCCGCTTCGATCCGCTCAGGTTCGAGGCGGTCGGCAGCATCGCCAAGCAGCAGACGGTCTGCGCCACCTGGCACACCAGCGCGATCAGGACCATCGCGCAGGCGCGGGCGCAGCAGGTGACCGTGTCGGCGACCGGCTCCTCCGGCGACCGCGCCACCATGCCGCGGATTCTCAATGCGCTCGTCGGCACCAAGTTCAAGGTGATCAACGGCTATGGCACGACGGAATCCATGCTGGCGGTCGAGCGCGGCGAGGTCGACGGCATGTGCGGCGTCTCGTGGTCGACGCTGAAGGTCTCCAATCCGGATTGGGTGCAGAACAAGCGCCTCAACGTCATGATCCAGGCCGGCGCCAAGCCGCAGGCCGGCCTCATGGACGTGCCGCTCGTCGTCGATCTCGCCGCGAGCGCCGACGACCGCGCGCTGATCGAGCTTCTGTTCTTTCCGCAGGAGATGGGCCGTCCGTTCGTGATGCCGCCCGACACGCCGAAGGAGCTGGTGAGCACGATCCGGCGCGCCTTCGACGCCACCATGAAGGATCCGGCCTTCCTCGCCGAGGCGCAGAAGTCGCTGTTCGACGTCGACCCGCTCAGCGGCGAGGAGATGGAGCAGATCCTCCGCCGCGCCTACACAACCCCGAAAGCGCTGGTGCAGCGAGCGGCCGAGTTCAACGGCAGCGGCGGGCCGTGACGCGCGCCGCGCAACAATACCAACGGCGTTAAACCATGACTCACCGCATCGTCATGGCCGGGCTTGTCCCGGTCATCCACGTCTTGCGTGTTGCGCGCCTTCCAAGACGTGGATGCCCGCGACAAGCGCGGGCATGACGGGAGAGATGCAATGCAGTTGGAACTACACCATCTTCGGCAGCTCCCGCAGCAGCTGCCCAAAGCCGTTGCGCGGCTCGTTGACCTTGAGCCGCATCATGATCTCCCAGGCCGGCGCGATGTTGGCGTGCACCACCGGTATCTGCAGATCCTGCTCGAGCAACTCGACGACGCTTTCCGTGTGCCAGGCGCCGCCCTGGATGTAGATGCCGTCGGCGCCCTTGTGCTCGCGATAGAGCCGCTTGATGTGCGCGTAGAGCGCCTCCGGCGAGATGTTCTGCGCCTCGTTGAACGGAACGTCGATCGGCTCCATCGACACAACCTTGAAGCCAGCCTCGGTCATGTAGTCGATGACGATCTTGTTCTGCAGCGCCGAATAGCTCGCACCGATGAACTTCTTGATCCCAAGCGCGCGCATGGCATGGACATGGTTCTGCCCGGAGGTGAAGATCGGCGTCTTATATTTCTTCTCCCAGGCACGGATCAATTTGTCCTCGCCCTTGTAGCCCTGCAGCATGAACGGCGGCGTGCCGCCCGGATGGATCATGTCCATGCCCTGCTCGGCGAGCTCGGCGACATGTTTCTCGTAGAAGGGAATTGCCGAACTGAATTCGTCGTGGCTGCCCTGGCGCACGTTGAGCAGAAGCGGCACCACGCCGATCCCCTCCGGCAGGAGCCGGATCAAGGTCTCGAGCGAGCCCGGCCGGCGCGTCGGCTTGACCAGTCCGGCGACGCCTCGCCACATCGAATAGTGCACGGCCATCGTCTGTATTCCCCACTCTGCTAACGCGGCTTCAATGCGTCGCGTGCCCGCTCAGCCAGATCGGGCGGCGTTCCCATGATCTTTTTCACCAGCGCCTCGACGTCGGCGCCGCCCACCGGGCTGATCTCCATGTTGAGCCGCTGCGCTTCCGCATGAAACACAGGGTCTTTCATGGTCGCGTCAAAGGCGCCGCGCAAGGCTGCGAGGCGATCCGGCGGCGTGCCGGGCGCCACCATAAACGGACGCGCCATGCCGTACTTGGCGAATACCACTTCCATGACCTGACGGTCGATCGGCGTGCGCGCGAGCTCGATCGCCATTGGAACGCCCTTTAGATCAGCGTGCGGCTTCATGCCCATCTGCACCAGGATGTTGATCTTCTTGTCCCTGATCCACTGCGGGCGCGTCGCGGTGAGCGTCGTCCAGTCCTTGCCGGCTTCGCCGTGTATCTCGCCCTTCTCGACCGCAAGGCTCACCTCGTTGGCACCGGCGTAGCCGTGCACGATCTTGAATTTCGTGCCGAGCAGATTGTTGCTGAGCACTGCCAGCACATGACTGTCGGAGCTGGTGCCGCTCGCGCCCAGCACCGCCTCTTTGGTGGTCGCCTCCGCCAATGTCTTCACCGGCGCGTCGTGCCATGTGACCGTGACGAAAACGGTCTGGGTCATGCTGCCGATCCAGCCGAACTTGGTGGCATCAAACATCGCGTTGCGGCCGTCCGGCGACAGCGTTTGGAACAGCCGTTCGAATGCCAGCCCGTTCTGCACGGTGAGGATCTCGGTGCCGTCCTTGGGCGCGCGGTTGTAGAGATAGTTCGCCGCCGTCAGCCCGCCGGCGCCAGGCATGTTCTTGGCAACGATCGCCGGCTGACCCGGAATATGGCGATTGATGTGCCGTGCCAGCAGGCGTCCGTAAGCGTCATAGCCCCCACCCGGCGTCGTGGCGATGAGCAGCGAGACCTGCTTGCCCGCATAGAACTCGGCGATGGTCTCCGCCGACGCCCGGCCCGCCGTTGCCATGGCCACGGCAACGCCAGCGAAAAGCAAGGACGCTGCCACTTTTCCGCGTGTCGCCATCTGCGCGCCTCCCGCCTTAACCGTGTCACCGTGCAGCTGCAATTGCGGCAGACAGACGGTTTTTTCTTTCACCGTTGCGGATTTGCCCGTTCGCTGTCAAGAATGCCGCGCGTCCATAGGACGGCCGGGAGATGTCAGCCCCGCGCGCGGCGATTGCAGCCGCTCGCTTTCCAGGAAAGACACGATGAATATCCCTTACCCGAAGGTTCTCGTCCGGCTTGGCGTCATTGCCGCCACCGTCGTCCTGGCGCTGCCCGGATACGCGCAATTCCTGGGGACCACCCCGTTGCTTCCGTTCGACGCAGCGAAGTCCCGCATGACGTCGAAGAAGCCCGACAAGGGCATCTATTTCGGCGACATCACGCCGAAGGGCGCCTATCCGTTCATCGTGGCGCTGATCCAGTCCGATGCGAACGATGACCAGGAAGGCAACTATGTGGGCCAGTTTTGCGCCGGCTCCCTGATCGCGGACCGCTGGGTCGTCACCGCCGCCCATTGCGTCACCGGCGAGGACGACCAGAAGCGCCCCACCCTCGTCGGGCCTGAGAAGATCGACATCTACGCCGGATCGAACGACTTCAAGGACGGCGCCCGCATCAAGCTCAAGCGCGTGATCCGCCATCCACAATACAACCAGGAAACGATGGACAACGACATCGCGCTGCTCGAGCTCGCCGCCAGCGCGCGCTCCAGCAAGACCGCGACCATCGCCCTGCTCACACCGCAGAACGAAGCCACAATCGGCGGCGTCGGCAAGAAGGTGGTCGCTGCCGGCTGGGGCGAGACCGAGACCAAGGACACTCCGACCGAGCTCCGCCATGTCGAGATGGACATCCTCGACAACGGCACATGCAACGCCAGCATCATCAACTATCGCAAGGAGGTCGCGCTCGGGGAGCTGTTGCGCAAGGCGCAGGTGCAGTTCGGCCTCGCCGATCGCGTGGTCCAGCAGGTCCGCGGCCTGGTCGAGGGCAATGTCGGAAAGCTCGTCAGCGACAACATGATCTGCTCGGGCCGCGCCGCGACCAAGCGCGATACCTGTCAGGGCGACAGCGGCGGTCCGCTGTTCGCAAAAGGTGCCGACGGCAAGTTCACGCTGGTCGGAGTCACCAGTTGGGGCGAGCTCTGCGGCGTGAGCGAAAAAGGCCTTTACGGACTCTATGCGCGGGTCGCACGCTATTCGTCCTGGGTGCAGCAGAACGCGAAGTAGCGCGCCTCGCGCGGCGTCCTTACCGATATTTAATCCCCGCGTGCTGGCGCGTACGCGGGGATGCCTTATTCGCAACATACAGTATCTCGCTAGTCGATCGTGACTTCTCCCACCGAGGCATTCATGCGCATTCTCAGTCCATTGATCCTGGCGTCCGCAGTGCTCGCGACACCCGCGCTCGCGGAGTGCACGGACCAGCGACTGGTCTTCCAGCCGACGAGCGGAAAGCTCGGCTTCCGTGTGGAGATCCTGCCGGCGGAAGCAGGCGCCAAGGCGCTGGTGCACCGCCCGTTCCACAGCACGCCTGACACCTATCAGATCGTGAGCGAGCGAGCCGCCGATGCCGGATCGCAGTATGTTCTGGTCGGTCCGGCCGGGACGCTGCGGTTCGACGTCGATCCCAACGGCACCGCCGTGATCGAGGCCAACCGCGAGATTCCGTCGCGCTGGCGGCTGGTGTGCGAATAGAAAGCGCCGGCGCCGGGCGCAACGCCCATCAGCGTTAACGGCATCGCGTAGAGCCGTGGCTAACCATTCCCGGCAATTTGTGCTGCCCGGACGTGGACGGCGTGTTACGAACCGCACGCGGCCCGGTGGCGGAATGGCGACGCAGGGATGACGCATCATCCCGTATCCTGGTTCAAGTCCAGGCTGGGCCTCCACCAATCAATTCGCTTCCCCTCGCCTATGGCAGGCAACAGTCCAAACGCCGCCCTGGAGCCGGGCCGGCGACCCTGATCCTGTGCGCTCGCCTGTCCGATCCGTTCCGTCGATGCGAGTTAATATTAATACGTCAGTCCAATTTTGTTTTGCCGGCGGATTGCGTAAGCACCATGGGTTTCGCAAGACCGGCGCTGCCACGCACCGCTCCAAGGCCAGACGTAGCGGCCTTGGCACGGTGCCCGGCGAGCGCGCTTTGCTGCGGGCGTGCATGGTTGTGGACTTTGTGAACGTTGGGGAGGGATGCATCGGCGCCACGATGGGTCGTATGCCCGTGGCCGCCGTCGGGCGTGAACTGGCGGACGCCCGCTGATGAGCTCGATCAGCCTGGTGACGCCGACGTCTCGGCGCGATCTCGAGCTTTGCGCGCTCCAGTGCGCCAGCGTCGATCGTCATCTCAGCTGCTACGTCAAGCACCACGTGATCGTGCCGGACGATGACCTGGCGCTGTTCGATCGCTTCAACGGCACCCGTCGCGTAGTGGTGCCGGCCTCCCATCTCCTGCCCGCCTGGCTCAAGCCGATGCCTCGCCTGCTGCAACACAAGGGCCAGCGCTACTGGTGGTCGCTGCGCACGAGCCCGGTCGGCGGCTGGCATCTGCAGCGGATTCTCAAGATCGCGGCCGCGGTCGCGTTTCCGGAGGACCGTCACTGCATCCTCGATTCCGACGTGGTCTTCTTTCGGCGATTTGATCTGTCCATGCTGCTGCGGCCACGGCTCGCACCACTGTTCGAGACGCCGGACGATGTGCTGGCCAGTTCCCCGATCCATGCGCAGCGGGTGCGGACGAGCCGGCGGCTCCTGGGACTGAAGGCGCCCTCGGTTGCGATGACCGATTTCAGCGGCCGCATCGTCGTGTGGGACCGGCGCGCCGCGCGCGCCATGGTCGAGCGCATCGAAACAATCACCGGCGCCGAATGGATCGAAGCGCTCTGCCATGCCCGCGGCATCTCCGAATACATGCTCTATGGCTATTTCGTACAGGATAGCCCCCGACACCGGTCGGAGCATGTCTCGATATCGGACACGCGCTGCCTGAGCCTTGGCCCGTATGTGGCAGACCGCGCCACGCTCGAAGCGACGCTGCGAACGGCCGGCGAAAACTGCGTCGCAATTTCGACAGCGGGCTTGCCCGCGACGTCCATCGATATCCTAGTCTCGGTTCTGGCCGCTCAAGCGAGCGGCCAGAAGCAAATCGCGTAGACACCCTCGTCACGGCGTCGTGGCGTATCGCTCGTCGGCACGTGCGCGCTTCAGCAAGGCGCGCCAGCTGAGCGCATGACGGCCGAGCCGGCTCGCCACGATCGCCAGCAAGGCGGCTCCAAAGAGGTGCCAGACCAGGATCTGGATGCTGAGATCGCCGACGTGAAACAGCCGCAGGCCGAGATTCACGATCGCGGCGACCGCAAGCGCGCCCAGCGCCATCGACGTCGCCGGCACCAGGGGGGCGCCGCGCCGCAGCATCGCCAGCATGGCGACCGTCGGAAGAATGCCAAGCAGGATCGCCGCCGGCGCGCAGTCCCAGTCGGGCCGAAGGCCAAGACCTGCGGCACCGGACGCCTGCCAGTCGCTCAGGCAGCCTTGGCCGAGCGTGGCGAGCCAGATCGCCAACGGGAGGAGCGGGAGGAGCGCGACGCGCCGGTCACGCCCCGGCACGATGCTGGAGAACGCCGCCATCGCGGCGGTCACCGCCGTTGCCAGGATCGCGGCCTGCTCAAGAGCGAGGCGAAACCCGATCGGCCCCGGCAGACCAGTTGTCAGCAGATGCAACCAGGCGACGACGCCAACATAGAGAAGAGACAGGGCGAGCCAAAGCGCGGTCCGCCGCCACGGCGAAAGCAGCCGCGACACCGGCGCCGCTCGCATCGCGAGCTGATCGATCAGAGTGTTGGTTTCCATGGGTCAACCTCATGTCCCGGCGACTCGGACGTCGATGCCGGTCGGGGCGTCTGTGGATATGCTCACCGGCTATGTTCGCCATGCTTTCCGGGAAGGTTACGAGGCCGGCCGGGGGCACCCGCGATCTGGGCACCGGCCGGCTGCCCTCGCAAAACAGCGCATCGACAGGCGAAGGCGGCCGCAACTGCGGCGCCCACGCGCCCCGCACGCGGACGAACAGGCCGGTTCCGCCTTGTAACCTTCTCCCGCCGTCCGCGAATTCATTGCCGTGTGAGCCACAACGGCTCGACCGAAAAGGAGACACGACGATGTTCACCAAGATCGCAATTGCCGCCGCCATCGTGCTCGGGACCGTTTCCGGCTCGATCGCCATGGCCAAGAACGCCCGCTACGACGTGATCGTCAACGGCAAGAAAGTCGGCGCCGATCCCGATCCGACGGTCCGCGCTCAGCTCGCCCACGACCCGACCCAGGGCCGCTGACAAGACCTCTTTCTCGTTTCTCGCAATCCACTCTCTCCTATCCTCCCGTCCTCCCGCGGCCGATCCTGGATCGGCCGCTTTTTTTCAGGGCGTCGACACGACCGGCGCGCCGATCTGCAGAACGCCGTGCGCGCCCTGCCCGACAACAACCGCATCGCCATGCCCGTGCTTGTCGCGGGCATCCACGTCTTGAAGTGGCGCAACACCGAAAACGTGGATGGCCGGGACGAGCCCGGCCATGACGTGGAGAGTGTGTCCATCACAACGAGAGCCGAGCAGCCTTACCGAGCAACGGGCCGCCTCCCCCGCCGCCTGCTACGCCAGGCCGCGGGCCTTGAGGCGCGCCTTCTTCTCATCCGAGATGAAGGTGTCGAGCTTGAACAGCTTGCGCGCGTTCTCGCCCAGAATGTTGCGCTTGGCCTGCATGGACAGGAACGGCAGATCGTAGATGGTCGACGGCAGGTCCATATCCCAGTGCGGATAATCGGATGCGTAGACGAGCTGCGTCTCGGCGTTCATCATCTTGAAGGTCTCTTGCAGCATGGTCTGGTTGCCGATCATCTCCATCGGCTGCGTGGTGTAGAACATTTCGCGCATGTAGTCGCTCGGCTTGCGCTTGAGCGAAGGCGCCTCCGAGCTGCGCATCATGTATTCGTTGTCGAGCCGCTGCATCAGGAACGGAACCCAGGCGAGCCCGCTCTCGATCCAGATCGTCTTGAGGCCCGGGAAGCGCTCCGGAATGCCGTTCACCACCCAGTTGGTCAGGTGGACGATGTTGAACCAGGTGAAGCCGAGCGCATGCGTCGCGATGAAGCGATTGGTAATGTGCATGCTCTGGTCGCCCCAGTTCGTCGCCGCATGGAATGCGAGCGGCAGCGAGCGCTCCTGGAGCGCCGCGTAGAGCTTCATGTAGGCGTTGTCGTAGAGCGGCTTGTAGCGCACGGTCGTGACCAGGAAGCCGACCACGCCTTTGCGGTCGCCGAAATCCTCGACCATCTTCAGTGCCGCGACCGGATCGTTCATCGGCAGATAGAGCATGGATACCATGCGCGGCTCTTGCGACAGGATGTTCTCGGTGAGCCAGCGGTTATAGGCGCGCGCATACTGCACCTCGACCTCGACCACCGGGTTGAGGCCGAGCCCCAGCATCGGGGTCGGAAAGATGCAGGCGACATCGACCCCGATCGAGTCCATCCATTTTCGGGTCAGGCTGATGTCGCGATGCGGCTTGTCCGAGGCCACTTCGGAGGCGCGATGCTGATAGCGGGTGATGCGGCCGGCCATCTCCTGGTAGCCGCCGGTCGAGCGCGGCTGCAGCGTGTTGCCCTTGCTGTAGACGAACTGGTCGCGCATCACCGGGTCTTCGATATAGCCGAAGATCTCCTTGTAGGAGCCGGTCTCATAGTGATGGGCGTCGACGTCGACAATCATGAAGTCTTCGTACTTGCGGTCCTCGGCCTGCTGCTGCGCATGCGCGAGCAGACGGCGGGTGTCGAACTGTTCCTGGTTCGGATCGCGGACGATGGGCGTCACGATGTTCATGGGATGTCCCTGGGTTTGGGTCGCGCCCGCGCGGCGGGCCTTTATCGGTGGAGCTCTCAGGATTGCGGCGCGTCGACCCGCTGATGCGGCGCGATGCAGTTGCCGGTCATCGCCTGCCACATGCTGAGCTCGAACAGCTGCACGTTGAGCGCATGCAAGAGATCGGTGACCGTGAGCATCGCGTCCGTGATGGTCACGCCGCCGCCGCCCGCGGGCAGCGGCGCGCGCATGCCGTTCTCCGCCTTGACCGCATAGAGCCGCACCGCATTGCCGATCAGCGCGCGCAGCGCGGCGTCCGGAACGCGGTCGGGATCGGCAACCGCTGCGGCCAGCGCATCGCTCGCGTGCTTGAGCATGTCGGCCGGATGGTCGAGAGCCTCAGACGACGACATAGATGCCTCCCTCGCGCTGCACGACCTCAAAGCGCTTGAGCCGCAGGCTCGGATCAGGCGCGCATTCGCCGGTGAGTAGCTTGTATTCCCAGCCGTGCCAGGGGCACACGATGTGGGGATCGTCATGATCGTAGGTCTGGCCGAGATAGGATTTGTCCGGGCCGAGGAGATCGACCACCTTGCCCTTGATCACGCCTTCGCAGGCCGGGCCACCCTGATGCAGGCAATGGTTGCGGTAGGCGTAGTAGGCGCCGGCATGCCGATAAACGCCGATCTCAAGCCTCTCCTGACGAACGATGCGCACATCGCCGTCACGCATCTCGACGTCTTTACACACGAAAATCTGCGGCATCCCTCCCCGGCTCCTTCCTGGTGTTCAAGTTTGAAGGAGCACTGTAGCCCACAATGTCCTGGGTGACCAAGCCGGCAAGGATCGGTCGGTCAGGGATTCGGCACGGACCTGTCAGGCGTCAGACGGCAGGCGAGCGCGCTGCCGGCCGCCAGCGCGAGGCCGATGCCGACGACGCAGGCGGCCCAGCCGAAGCGGTCGAAGATCGTGCCTAGCACCGCGGTCCCCACCATGCCGCCGAGGAAATAGCAGGCGAGATAGATGCCGCTCGCGGAGCCGCGCTCCGAGGTGGCGGAGGCGCTCACGAAGCCGGTCGCTGCGGCCTGCGCAAAGAACGTCCCGACGCCCACCAGGACCATACCGGCCAGCACGGCGGCCAGATCCGGCAGCAACAGGAGCGGCAGGCCGGCTCCCGCGAGACCGAACGACAGCCAGACGGTCCGCATCGTGCCGATCCGACGCACGGCACGGCCCGCGAGCAGCGTCGTCACGATCGACGGCGCAAAGACGAAATAGACCAGCCCGAGCGTCATGGGCGCCAGCGACAAGGGCGGCCGCACCAGCACGAAGTTGACGTAGGTGAAAGTGCCGATGAACGCGAACAGGATGCAGAAGCCGATACCGAACGCCGCCCGCAGGCGAGGATTGCGGAGGTGGTCGAGCCAGGCCGCCAGCGGCGAGCGCCTGGACATCGCCATCTCGTGCATCGGCGTGCTGCGCGCGATCGTGAAATAGACCAGCACCGCGCCGGCAAGATTGAGGATTGCGAAGAAATAAAAGTTCAAGGCAAGGCCGAAATGGTCGGCGACCGCGGCCGAGACCAGGCGTCCGATGAGGTTGCTGGCGACATTGCCGGTGATGTAGGCCGCGAACGCGCCGCCGGCGTCAGCCGCGCTGCATTCCTCGCCCAGATACGCAAGCGTGAGCGTGAAGGCCGAAGCCATGCATACACCCTGCAAGAGACGCAGGATCGTGAACGTCATCAGGTCGGGCGCGTGCGCAAGGAGCGCGGTCGGCACCGCCA
>Ga0209798_10000487_pt1 | contig 23798 bp, 21 predicted proteins | sample DOMMetBare3Fresh_FD_187475 | JGI IMG/M metagenome (GOLD analysis project Ga0209798, IMG submission 187475) | Wetland sediment microbial communities from St. Louis River estuary, USA, under dissolved organic matter induced mercury methylation -... | ecosystem: Environmental > Aquatic >... | reverse complement strand
GTTCCGGCTAGTAATGCCAGCGGTGGTGCCGATGACGGTTCGGCACCCAGTAGCAGTGCTGGCGATAGTGCCAGCGGCCGTTCCAGAAGTGGGTGCAGACCATTCGGACATTCTCCAGCATCGGGCGTCCGTCGATGGCGGGCCGATAGATCGTGTCGATGATCGGCTGTTCAAGAGCGCGGCTCGGGAGCGCGCTGGACGAGATGGCCGCCGTTGCGACGACGAGTGTCAAGAGGATTCTGCGCACGGAATTTCTCCAGTTCGATTTGGGTACCATTCAGGCCCCTTGTGCACAGACCTAGCACCCCCATGCCGAACGCTCCCTGACTGGCCCATTTAGCGGCCGTTTAGCTGCCGAACACCGTTCGGCTGAGGAGCGGACATCATTCCGGCTTGTTCCTGGCAGCGCCGCGCAGTACGCATGATTCATGGGCAAAGAGCTGATTCCCCCGCCGTCTGGCGGGGACATCGAAGATGTTGCGCTGCGTTCCGCGCTTGAGGAGCGCTATCTCCAATACGCGCTGTCCACCATCACGGGCCGCGCGCTGCCGGACGCTCGCGACGGGCTTAAGCCGGTGCATCGGCGGCTCCTGTTCGCCATGCAGCAGTTGCGGCTCGATCCCGACGCTGCGTTCAAGAAGTGCGCGCGCGTGGTCGGCGATGTGATCGGTAAGTTCCATCCGCACGGCGATCAGGCGGTCTACGACGCGCTGGTGCGGCTGGCGCAGGATTTCGCGCAGCGCTATCCGCTGGTCGACGGGCAGGGCAATTTCGGCAATGTCGATGGCGATAACCCCGCGGCCATGCGCTACACCGAGGCGCGGCTCACCGAAGTGGCGCGGCTGCTGCTCGAAGGCATCAACGAGAATGCCATCGATTTCCGGCCGACCTACGACGGCTCGGAGGACGAGCCGGTGGTCCTGCCCGGCGCGTTCCCGAACCTGCTCGCCAACGGCTCGCAAGGCATCGCGGTCGGCATGGCGACGGCGATCCCGCCGCACAATGCGGCCGAGCTGTGCGACGCTGCGCTGTTCCTGATCGACAATCCGAATGCGCGCAGCAAGACGCTTCTGAAATTCATTCCCGGGCCGGATTTCCCGGGCGGCGGGCTTGTGGTCGACTCGCGTGAGGCGATCGCGGAGGCTTATTCGACCGGCCGCGGCTCATTCCGGGTGCGCGCACGCTGGCGCAAGGAAGAGACCGGCCGCGGCACCTACCTGGTCGTGATCACCGAGATTCCCTGGCTGGTGCAGAAGGGCCGGCTGGTCGAGCGCATCGCCGAGCTGATCAACGACAAGAAGCTTCCGCTCGTTGCCGACATGCGCGACGAGTCGGCCGAGGACATTCGCCTCGTCATCGAGCCGCGCTCACGCACGGTCGATGCTGAAATCCTGATGGAATCGCTGTTCAAGCTCACCGAGCTCGAAAGCCGCATTCCGCTCAACATGAACGTTCTGGTGAAGGGCCGCATCCCCAAGGTGGTGAGCCTGGCGGAAGCGCTCACCGAATGGCTGGCGCACCGCCGCGAAGTGCTGCTGCGGCGCTCGCAGTATCGGCTGGCCCAGATCGAGCATCGGCTCGAGGTGCTGGGTGGCTATCTCATCGCCTATCTCAACCTCGACGAGGTCATCAGGATTATCCGTACCGAGGACGAGCCGAAGCCGGTCTTGATGAGGACCTTCAACCTCACGGAGGTTCAGGCAGACGCCATCCTCAACATGCGGCTGCGCAATCTGCGCAAGCTCGAAGAGATGGAGATCAGGCAGGAAGACAAGGACCTGCGCGCCGAGCGCAAGACGCTGAGCGGGCTGATCGGCTCGGAGAGCGAGCAATGGAAGTCGATTGCCGGCGAGATCAGAAAAGTGCGCGACACCTTCGGCCCCGACACCTCGCTTGGCCGCCGCCGCAGTGGATTTGCCGAGGCGCCCGAGCACGATCTGGCGGCCATGGAGGAGGCGCTGGTCGAGCGCGAGCCGATCACGGTCGTGGTCTCGGAAAAGGGGTGGATTCGCGCGCTGCGCGGCACCGTGACCGATCTCTCCAGCATCACCTTCAAGAGTGACGACTCCTTGAAATTTGCGTTTCCGGCCGAGACCACCTCCAAGTGCCTGCTGTTCGCCACCAACGGGCGCTTCTACACCCTCGATGCCGCCAAGCTGCCGGGCGGGCGCGGGCATGGCGAGCCGGTCCGGCTGTTCCTCGATCTGGAGCAGGAGCACGAGCTTGTCTCGGTGTTCCGCTATGAGGGTGGACGAAAGTTCCTGATCGCGAGCGCGCAGGGGCGGGGCTTTGTGGTGGCGGAAGACGAGTGCCTAGCGAACACCCGCAAGGGCAGGCAGGTGCTCAATGTCAAGCCGCCGGATGCGGCGCGCGCGCTCGCCGTCGCGGACGGTGAGCTGGTGGCGACAATCGGCGAGAACCGCAAGATGGTGGTCTTCCGGCTCGATCAGGTGCCCGAGATGGGGCGCGGCAGTGGTGTCCGGCTGCAGCGCTTCAAGGACGGTGGGCTCTCGGACCTGAAGACCTTCAAGGCTGAGACCGGGCTGACCTGGACCGACACGGCCGGACGCGAGTTCTCGCTGACGGCTAAGGAATTTGCCGACTGGCGCGGCAATCGCGCCGATGCCGGGCGACTCGCGCCCAAGGGTTTCCCGCGCACTAATCGCTTCAGTGCGACTTTGGCCGCTCGCAAGGGCGAGGACGAAACGTGACGGATTTGTAAAGCCGTTCAGATTGCGCGGCCGCTTTCTTTAGAATAAGTCTAAACACGGTGGGCAAGCCGGGAGCTGACTCATGGTGCGCAATTCGACCACGGCGTGGGGATGGCCTTCGATTCTCCTTCACTGGGTTGGCGCGGCCGCCATTCTGGTTCTGCTTGGCCACGGCTGGTGGATGACCCATCTCGCGCCGACTCCGCGCGCTGCTTTCTATGCGTGGCACGCCGCGCTTGGATATGATGTTCTCGCTCTGCTCGTGCTGCGCCTGCTGTGGCGCTGGATGAATTCGGTTCCGCGCTATCCAAGCGACTTCAAGGCCTGGGAGGAGTGGTCAGCCAAGCTTGGCCACCTCGGGCTTTACGTGCTGATGTTCGCCTCCTCCATCGCGGGCTGGGCGCTTGCCGGCACCGGCCGGAGGGTGTTTGACGAAGAACTATTCGGGCTCAAGCTGCCGCTGATTTACGTGAGTCAGGAGCGTGCCATGCACGACCTGCTCGAGGATGCGCATAAGTACCTGTCCTATCTTCTGGCGGCATTGATAGTCATCCACATCATCGGCGCGTTGCGGCATCACCTCATCAAGAAGAACGACGTTGTTCGCCGCATGCTGTGGAGCGGAAACCGGAAGCCCGAAGCGGTCGGTGGGCCGCAGGCTGCCGAGTGAACTGCTGGCTGCGGCGTGTAGTCAGGCACCGCGGCCACGCTCGGGTGTGAGACTGATTATCTCGTCCGTTCAGCTATTTAAGCATTGAGGCGAGACCAATATGGGGCTCGCCAAGTATGCAATTGCAAATTATTTGCAAGAAGATTATATCAGGAATGAAGAAGTCCTCTAGGTCATCAATGGCGACAATTTCCCAGCACGAGCCGACGGCGGCCAACGATGGTTGGCGGCGAGCCCGCACCAATCAGTCGTTGTCGGAGGTGTTCGGCACCATCGCGACCCGCCCGCAGGGTTCGATCGGCAAGAAGCTCGTTGCGTTTCTGGGCCCCGGCTACCTGGTCGCCGTCGGCTACATGGATCCCGGCAACTGGGCGACCTCGCTCGCGGGCGGATCGAAGTTCGGCTACGCGCTGCTGACGATCGCGCTTTTGTCCAACATGATGGCGATCCTGCTGCAGGCGCTTTGCGCGCGGCTTGGCATCGGCGCGGGGCGGGATCTGGCGCAGGCCTGTCGCGACGCGTTTCCGCGCTTCGTGGCTTGGCCGTTGTGGGTGCTCGCCGAGATTGCGATCTGCGCGACCGACCTTGCGGAAGTGATCGGAACCGCGATCGGTCTCAATCTTCTGTTCGGCATCCCGCTGGAGATCGGCGTTGTTCTCACCGCGCTCGACGTCTTCCTGATCCTGTGGATGCAGCGTCTCGGCTTTCGCTGGATCGAGGTCTTCGTCGTCGCGCTGCTTGGCATCATCGCCGCCTGCTTCGCCATCCAGATCGCGCTCGCTAATCCGGACTGGCGTGGCGTCATCCTCGGCTTTGCGCCGACGGTCGACATCGTCAAGAATCCGGAGATGCTCTATCTCGCGCTCGGGATCATCGGCGCGACCGTGATGCCGCACAATCTCTACCTGCACTCAGGCGTGGTGCAGACGCGACGCTTCGGCGACAGCGTCGAGGACCGGCGCGAGGCGATCAAGCTCGCCACCATCGATTCGACCATCGCGTTGATGTTCGCGCTCCTGATCAACGCCTCGATCCTCATCCTCGCCGCCGCCACCTTCAACAGCCGTGGCCAGACCGACGTCACCGAGCTCGATCAGGTGCACTCGTTCCTGGCGCCGCTCCTGGGCTCGGTCTACGCGCCGTCGCTCTTTGCGGTCGCGCTCCTGTGCTGCGGGCTCAATTCCACGGTGACCGCCACGTTGTCCGGCCAGATCGTCATGGAAGGCTTCATCGACATCAGGCTCGCGCCTTGGCTGCGGCGGCTGACCACGCGCGCGATCGCGATCGTGCCGGCCGCGATCGTCACCGTCTGGTACGGCGAAAAGGGGACCGCTCAGCTCCTGATCCTGAGTCAGGTGATCCTGAGCCTGCAGCTTCCGTTCGCGATCGTGCCGCTGGTGATGTTCACCGCCGACCGGCGCAAGATGGGAGAGCTTGTCGCGCCGCGCTGGGTCACCGCATGCGCGGTCACGATCGCGGCGATCATCATCGCCTTGAACATGAAGCTCCTGGTCGACTTTGTGCGGGGCTAGTTGGCTTCGACGCGCGTCCAGCCGTCGGAGGTGAGCCGTTCCTGCGGCAGGAAGCGGCCCTTGTAGCCCATCTTGCGCGAGCCTGCGACCCAATAGCCGAGATAGACGTAAGGCAGCCCCACGCGCCGCGCCCGCGCGATATGGTCGAGAATCATGAACGTGCCCGGCGAGCGCGCCGCCTGATCAGCCTCGAAGAATGAGTAGACCATGGACAGCCCGTCCGCGAGGACGTCGGTGAGCGCGACCGCGAGCAGCTCACCGGTGCCGCGGCCGTTGATCCTACTGTCCGGTCCGCGCCGGCGGTATTCTATCATGCGGGTCTCGACGTGGCTGTCCTCCACCATCATGGCGTAGTCGAGCACGGTCATGTCGGCCATGCCGCCGTCGCGGTGGCGGTTGTCAAGATAGGAGCGAAACACCGAATACTGTTCCGAGGTCGGAACCGCCGCCCGCATGTCGCCGACGAGGTCGCAATTGCGCTCGGCGATCCGGCGCATGCTGCGCGTCGGCTGGAAATCCTCCACGATCACCCGCACCGAGACGCAGGCCCGGCAGTGCTCGCAGGCCGGCCGGTAGGCGATCGACTGGCTGCGCCGGAAGCCGCCCTGGGTGAGGAGATCGTTGAGCTCGGCCGCGCGCTCCCCGACCAGATGTGTGAAAACCTTGCGCTCCTCATGGCCCGGCAGATACGGGCAGGGCGAGGGGGCGGTGAGATAGAACTGCGGGGTGTTGCGCGAATGCTGGGTCACTGGATTGCTCTTACTGCCGGCACCTCAAGCATCGCCCGCTGCGGGCTGGCAGTCAAATCCCTGTCAGCCCCTGGTTTGGTTGGGGTGCAGGACCTGGGGGTGCAGGACTTGGGCGCGCAGCATCTGGGCCCGGGTCGGATTGTTGATAACCACGGTTCCGATCAGGATGTCATGCAGGAGCCGGCGCCGCTCATTGAAGAATCCGACCAGCAGGATCAGCGGCGTGAGGAACGAGACCGAGATCCAATAGGTGATCGCATGGACGGCACCGAGCACAAAATAGGCAGGTGAGCCGTACCAGGTGCGCATTTCGAGGTCCATGACCCGCATGCCGATGGTGGCCGAGGCCGGTGCTCCGAGCGTAAGGCCGTAGTAGAACAAGGCCCAGATCACCGCCGCCGGCGACAGCAGCCAGTATAGCGCCCAGCCGAACCCAAGTGTGAGCAGCCCCAAGACGAAAATGAAGATGCCCGCGAACAGCACCGGGATGCTGATGATGGTCAGGTCGATCAGGAACGCGATCACGCGCCGCGACAGGACGCCGTCGAACAGCTCGGGGCTGGCGAAAGGATCGTAGGCGTGCGGCTTGAGCTCGATCGACACGCCGATCCGTCGTGGTCCGCCGTCGCTCATCGCTTTCCTCTAGTGCCCGGTTTCCGAAGTTCGTAACACGTCGCAGCACCCTCTGACACGAACTTCGGAAACAAAGGGCGCTAGCTCGAATCCACCGGCAAATGGAGAGTAGACTGTCCGGGCGCAAGAGGCACGGGTCAATTGCGCGCCTGTGAGCTGGCGTCGACGCCGCGGACCGGACGACACTTGAGGAGGGTAAGGCATGGCGATCACGCTGGCGGACGTCGAGGCGGCCCGCCGTACCATCGCGGGGCGGGTGCTGCGCACGCCCATGTTGCCGGCGCCCAAGCTCTCGGCGCTGACCGGGGCGACCGTCAGCGTCAAATACGAGAACCTGCAGGTCACGAACTCGTTCAAGGAGCGCGGCGCGCTCAACAAGCTCGCGTCGCTGACGGCGGCCGAGCGCGCCCGTGGTGTCATTGCGATGTCGGCCGGCAATCACGCCCAGGCGGTGGCGTATCATGCGGCACAGATCGGCATTCCCTCGACCATTGTGATGCCGGTCATCACTCCGTTCGTGAAGGTCCACGCCACCAAGGCCTACGGCGCCGAGGTCGTGCTCGATGGTGAGACCATCGCGGATGCGCAGCTGCGGGCCGAGACCATGGCGCGCGAGCGCGGCCTCACCTTCGTGCACCCTTACGACGATCCCAGGGTGATCGCCGGGCAGGGCACCATCGCGCTGGAAATGCTGGAGGACGCACCCGATCTCGACCTGATCGTGATTCCGATCGGAGGTGGCGGTCTCATTGCCGGCAATGCGGTGGCGGCGCGCGCCAGGAAGCCCGCAATCGAGATTGTCGGGGCGGAAGCCGCGCTCTATCCCTCGTTCTGGAATGCGCTGCGCGGCGAGACCCGTCCGCTCGGCGGCCCGACGCTCGCCGAGGGCATCGCGGTCAAGAACGTCGGCGCGCTCGCGCTGCCGATCGTGCGCGAGCACGTTGCCGAGATCGTGCTGGTGGACGAGCAGTCATTGGAGCGCGCGGTCAACGCCTATCTGACGTTGCAGAAGACCATGGCGGAGGGCGCCGGCGCCGCCGGGCTTGCCGCCATGCTGGCGAAACCCGAGCGGTTCCGCGGCCGCAACGTCGGCCTCGTCCTGTGCGGCGGCAATATCGATCCACGCATTCTCGCTTCGATCATGGTGCGTGAGCTCGAGCGCGACGAGCGGATCGTCTCGTTTCGTCTGACGATTCCCGACCGGCCGGGCATCCTGGGTCAGATCGCGACCAGGCTCGGGGAGCTCGGCGTCAACATCCTTGAGGTCGATCACCACCGGCTGTTCCTCGATGTGCCGGCGAAGGGCGCCCGGGTCGATGTCACGGTCGAGACCCGCGATCGTGCGCATGTCCACGAAATCCTGGCCGCGCTCGAAGCCGAAGGCTATCAGCCGTTGCGAATCGAGGCGGCAGTCGCCATGGAATGACGAAATTTGGGGTTTCGTGCGCGCTCCTCTCCCGACATGATCGGAGCACTCTGACGAATCACCCGGCCCGGGGGGTGGAGCTTTGCGCGAAAAAGAACTGCGGATCGCGCTCGTCTGCTTCGGCGGCGTGTCGCTCGCTGTCTATATGCATGGGATCAGCTTCGAGATTCTGAAGCTCGTGCGCGCCTCCAGCGCGTTGCACCGGATCGCCGACCGCACCCGACGCACCAAAGCGACGTTTTTCGATGAAGCCGACCGCAGCGATCCTGAATACGACACCGAGGAGACCTATTTCGAGCTTCTGCGCGAGATCGGCCATACCATGGAGCTGCGGGTTGTTGTCGACATCGTAGCGGGGGCCTCAGCAGGCGGCATCAACGGGACCATGCTGGCGCGCGCGCTCAGCCATGATTTGCCGATGCTGCCGATCCGGGATCTCTGGCTCAACAATGCGGATGTAACCATCCTTCTGTCCCCGGACACGCGCGCGGGCAAGTGGAGCAAGTGGTTTCTCAAGCCGTTCCTGTGGGGCGCGGCCGCGACCGGCATGCTGCACGCGATCCGTGATCTGGAGGTCCGCCAGAAGCTCTCGCTGTTCGTGCGCTCGCGCTGGTTTCGACCGCCGCTGGGCGGGCGGATCATGTCGGGCCTGATGTACGACGCGATTACTTCGATGGGGAGGCCCAGGAGCGCCACGGCGTCGCTGCTCCCTTCCGACCAGACGCTCGATCTGTTCGTGACGCTCACCGACTATCACGGCTACCATCAGCTTGTGCAAATCCACGATCCGCCGCTCATTCACGAGCTCGACCATCACCACGTTCTGCAATTCACCTATCGGCGGCGGCCAAATGGCGAGGTCGAAAGCGATTTCGATCTCGACAATGCCCCTGCGCTGGCCTTCGCGGCGCGCGCCACGTCGTCGTTCCCGGGCGCGTTTCCGCCGGCCCAGATCGTGGAGATGGACGAGGTGGTCGCGCAGCGCGGTGGCACCTGGCCGAGGCGCGAGGCGTTCATCGCCAAGGCGTTCCAGCACCACCAGGAGGCCGGTGTCGAGCCCGCGATGGTGTCCTTCATCGATGGCGCGGTGCTCAACAACCGGCCGTTCCAGCTGGCGATCTCGGCGATCCATGGCCGGCCGGCCTATCGTCAGGTCGACCGGCGGCTGGTCTATATCGAGCCGCACCCGGCACCACCGGTGATGCCGACGCGACGCCGGCCGCCGGGCTTCTTCGCGACGCTGCGCGGTGCGATGTCGGACATCCCGGCCTCGCAGCCGGTGACCGACGAGCTTGGCTGGGTCGTCGATTTCAACGACCGGGTGCGGCGGCTGCGCGCCATCATCGACAGCGCTCGCCCGCACATCAGCGAGCTGGTCGCCAAGCTGGTGCCGGCCCGGATCGACGGCGTCATTAGCGAGGACGACCTGCGCGGCTGGCGCGAGCAAGTCAACGATCAGGTCGCGATCGACGCTGGCTTTGCCTACCAGGCCTATGTACGGCTCAAGCTTGCGTCGGTGCGCGCCTTCGGCGCGCAGCTGATCGTCAAGCTGCGCGGCATCCCGGCGCAGTCGCCGCTCTCGCGCGTGGTCGCCGACATCATCGACGCCTGGGCGCTGCGCAAGGGTATCGTCTACGAGCGCGCCAACAGCGAGGCGCTCGAATTCACGGCACGCAGCGCCGACCACCTCCCCGCCTGGGTGGGATATCTCCTGGCCTTCGACGTCAAATATCGCGAACGGCGCCTGCATTTCCTGATCGAGGGGCAGAACCGGATCTACGACATGCTCGACCAGGCGCGCTTTTCCGATCTTGATCCGACGGTGGTCGACCGGCTCAAGCGCGAGTTCTATGGCCGGCTCGATGCGCTGCGTCGCCGCGAGAGCGCATCATTCTACAGCGAGGACACCAAGCAGCTGGTCGAGGAGATCTTTCCGACCGAGCCCTCCGCCAACGAGATCCGGAATCTGCATGCCTACGCGCAGGCGTTCGCCGACCGCCATTTCAACAGGCTCGATCGCCTGATCGAGCAGCTCGCATCCGAGATCGACCTGAAGTCCTCAACCCACGATCTCGACGTGCTGCTCGCGGCGCTCGATCCGAAGGAGTGGCACGCCGAAGCGCGGCGCGAGGTGCTGGTCAACTATCTCGGCTTTCCATTCTGGGATGTGCTGACCTTCCCGATGATCAGCGCGCAGGAGATGGGCGAGCTCAACGAAATCCTGGTCGACCGGATCAGCCCGCAGGATGCCCGCACGCTCAAGGGCTTCGAGGGAATCGGCAGCCTCAAGGGCATCGGCTTTGCCCACTTCGCAGCGTTCCTGTCGCGCGCCTATCGCGAGAACGACTACCTGCTCGGCCGCCTGCACGCGGTCGACCGGCTGATCGACATCGTGTGCGATTCCGCGGGCGCCGATTGCGTCGCCAAGATCGATGTCACGGCGCTCAAGCGACGTGCCTTCACGCAGGTCCTCGACGCGGAGGAGAAGCACCTCGGCGAAAGCAAGGACCTGATCGCGGCGCTGCGGCGGTGCGTGGCGGAGCTTGGCGCGGGCTCGTAGGGTGGGCAAAGGCGTTGGCACCACTCTCCCACGCGCGCAAGACTCTCGTGTGCCGTGCCCACCAACGGAGTCTGCGTGAATGGAGAAGTTTGAGGTGGGCACGGCGTACGATAGATCCTGCTTGCGGAGGCGCAGCGCTTGCGCCTTTGCCCACCCTACAGCGTTTGTGGGCGTAGCCGCTTTACCGCACCCGCATCCCGATGCGATTGGAGCGAATGCGTCCGCCCTCATCGACCGACCAGAAGATGACCTGCACGCGCCCGATCAGGTTTTCCGCCGGCACATAGCCCACCGCGCTTTCCACGCGGCTGTCCGTGGAGTTGTCGCGGTTGTCGCCCATCATGAAGTAGTGACCGGGCGGGACCTGGAATTGTTTCGTGTTGTCATAGAAGCCGTTGTCGATCAGGTCGAGGGTCGGGTGGCTGACGCCATTGGGCAAGGTTTCGCGCCATTGCTTGACGCGGACCTGGCGGCCGTTCTCCTCGGTCTCGACAAAGTCGTCGATCCGCTCGCGCTTGACTGCTTCGCCGTTGATATGGAGGCGGCCATCGATCATCTGGATGCGGTCGCCCGGCAGGCCGACGATGCGCTTGACGTAGTCGATCGAGGGGTCCTTCGGCAGTCGGAACACCACTACGTCGCCGCGCTGTGGCTCCGATGCGAGGACGCGCTCGGAAAAAAGCGCCAACGGTGGCGAGAACGGGAGCGAGTAACGAGTGTAGCCATAACTGTATTTGGAGACAAAAATGTAATCGCCCACGAGCAGCGTCGGCTTGAGCGAGCCGGCTGGTATGTTGAACGGCTGGAACAGAAATGTCCGGATCAGCAAGGGACTGAGCAGCAGCACGATCAGCAGCGGGATCAGGACAATGGCAAGAAGCACGGTCCCGAGCACGCGTCGTGGGCGCACTGCTTGACGTGGAGCATGACTTGGAGCCGAGGTCATCGGTCAGCCTCTCGATGCACGAAGGGGCGCTACCGGGCTCAATCAGTAGCTGAGATCGGCAGTCGTCACACGGTAACGCCGTGGTACCACGCCAATTTTCTAAGACTGTGTCTTCAGCTTCTCCGCCACCCGCGGCGCGAAATAGCTGAGCACGCCTGAGGCGCCGGCGCGCTTGAAGGCATACAGGCTTTCCATCATGGCGCGCTCGCCGTCGAGCCAGCCGTTCTGCGCGGCGGCCGTGATCATCGCGTATTCGCCCGAGACCTGATAGGCGAATGTCGGCATGCCGAAAGTCTCGCTGACGCGCTGGAGCACGTCGAGATAGGGCATGCCGGGCTTCACCATCACCATGTCGGCCCCCTCGGCGATGTCGAGCTCGACCTCGCGCAGCGCCTCGTCGGTGTTGGCGGGGTCCATCTGGTAGGTGCGCTTGTCGCCGGTCAGCGTTTTCGACGAGCCGACCGCGTCGCGGAACGGGCCATAGAAGGCGGAGGCGTATTTCGCCGCATAGGCCATGATCGACACGTCGGTGAAATCGGCCGCGTCGAGGGCAGCGCGGATCGCGCCGACGCGGCCGTCCATCATGTCGGAGGGCGCGATGATGTCGGCGCCGGCCTCTGCCTCGACCAGTGCCTGCCGTACTAATACCGCGACGGTGTCGTCGTTGACGATGATGCCTTCGCGCAGGAGCCCGTCATGGCCATGGCTGGTGTAGGGATCGAGCGCGACGTCGCACAGCACGCCCACCTCAGGCACCGCCTTCTTGATCGCCCGGATGGCGCGGCAGACGAGATTGTCCGGGTTGAGCGCCTCGCTGCCATGCTCGTCGCGCAGCATGGGGTCGGTGTAAGGAAACAGCGCGAGGCAGGGAATGCCTAGCGTTGCCGCGCGCTCGGCCTCGCGGACCGCCTCGTCGACCGAGAGCCGCTCGATGCCCGGCATCGAGGGAACCGCCACCCGCGTCTTCGACCCATCGACCAGGAACAGCGGCCAGATCAGGTCGTCGGCAGTGAGCACGGTCTCCGCCACCAGGCGGCGCGTCCATTCGGCCTTGCGATTGCGGCGGGGGCGCACGGAGAGGTCGAGCCGGGCCGCCTTCGCCTCTACCGGGGCGAGACGGGCTTCGATCGGGCGTCCATACTTGATCGCCATGGCGGCACTCCTCTCTTGCGCAGCTCTTTGTAGCCGTTCCAAAGAGGGGCTGCCAGTGGAAGGCGGCGTTGTACCGGCCTGCATGGCCACCTCTGATTGGCGGCGGTCCTATCGGCATGCCACTATGATAGGGCGGCGACATCAGCGAGAGGCCAACCATGACGGCGACTGGACCCAGTTCGACGCCCGAGCCGCTTGTGCCGAGCACGGCGATCGCGCTTAGCATCTACATTTTGTACTTCGTCGGCTATTTCACCGGGATCACCGCACTGATCGGCGTCATCATGGCGCACGTCCAGGTGGACACTGCCGAGCCGATGTTGGCCACGCATTACCGCTTTCAGATCCGCACCTTCTGGATCGGGCTGCTCTACCTGGTGGTCGGAACGATCCTGGCGTTTGTCGTCGTCGGATTTGCCCTGCTGCTCTGGTGGTTCTTCTGGTCGCTGGCGCGCAATATCAATGGCGTGCTCGCACTCAACGAACATAGGCCGATTAAGAATCCTGCGTCATGGATGTTCGGATGACGCCCGGCGCCGCGGCTTTGCCGTCGAACTTGGCCGCCGAACATGTGACGTGGATTTGAAGCCGACCACCGACATTCTGTTCGAGCGCCGCGGTGTAGCGGGAGTGGTCATCCTCAACCGCCCGCAGGCGCTCAATGCGGTGACGCACACCATGGTGCGCGCGCTGGCGGACACGCTTGCGGGTTGGGCGCAGGATGATGCCGTCACGCGCGTGATCGTGACGGCGGCGGGGCCGCGCGCGTTCTCGGCCGGCGGCGATCTGCGCGCAATCTACGAGCTCGGGCGCGCCGGACGCCACGACGAGGCGCTGGCGTTCTGGTGGGATGAGTACCGGCTCAACGCTCTGATCAAGCGCTATCGCAAGCCCTATGTGGCGCTGATCGACGGCGCGGTGATGGGCGGTGGCGCCGGGATCTCCGTGCATGGCTCGCATCGGGTGGCCGGCGATGCCTTCCGGTTCGCGATGCCCGAGGTCGGCATTGGATTTTTTCCCGATGTGGGCGCGACCTGGTTCCTGCCGCGCCTGCCGGGCGAGCTCGGCACCTATTGCGCGCTCACCGGCGATCGTCTCGATGCCGCTGATGGGGTTTCTTGTGGCATCGCGACCCATCGGGTTGGATCGGCGCGATTTGCGCAACTCGTCGAGGCGTTGTGCGGTGCTACTCCGGTTGAGGCCTTGCTCGCAGCGTTTGCCGAGCCGGCAGAAGAGGGCGTCGTGGCCCGCCGCCGCCCTTTGATCGACCGCCTGTTCAGGGCTGGCCGGGTCGAGGACGTTCTGGCCGGCCTCGACGCGAGCGCCGCCGAGCCTGGCTTTGACGGCGATGTCGCGCGCTCCGCCGCGGCCATCATCAGGACCAAATCGCCGCTGAGCCTCAAGCTCGCATTGGCATTGCTCCGGCGTGGCCGCACACTCGCTTTCGACGAGTGCATGCGCATGGAATACCGGGTAGTTTCCCGTGTCGTTCGGGGGCATGACTTCTACGAAGGGATACGGGCGGTGATCATCGACAAGGACCAGGCACCGCAATGGCGGCCGTCCACGCTTGAGGCCATCAGCGAGGCCGAGGTCGAGCGCCACTTTGCGCCAGTCGCCCGCGAGCTCGATCTGACATGAGCGACCCGCGCATGATCGGGCAGCGCCAGCCCCTCGAGCCGGTTCAGGCCGTGCAGGCCAGGGGGGAGGACCCGTCGCGGCCGGACCACTGGGCCCGACGGCTGGTCGCCTTCCTGCGCGCCATGGCGGGCCTGTCGATGATCAAGGGGCTCTATCACTGGGCGGTGGTTTGCGGCATCGACGCCCCGACGCCTGGAGGTTTTGCGGATTACTCGACGCCCTACCAGTCGGCGACGGCGTTTTTTGCGGTGATTGATCTTGTTGCCGCCGTCGGGCTTTGGCTCGCGGCCCCCTGGGGCGCGGTCGTGTGGCTCACGTCGGTCATTTCGATGATCGCGGTCGAGATGCTGTTTCCGCAGATCTACGGCGGGCGCATCTGGCTGATCATCATCGAATTCGTATTGCTCGGAACCTACCTGCTGTTCGCGCTGCGAGCCGCGCGCGAGCAGCCGGTCTGATTACTAGTTTCTTACTTCTCCGGAGATAGATGTGATCATCGACTTCCAGCAGCACTACACGCCGCCCGAGCTTCTCAAGGGCGACCGCAACGCGGTCTCGGCGCGGCTCGACGAGAACGGCAACCCGAACTACCTGCTCAATCCGCTCCTCGCCGATCTCGTGGCCCATGTGCGCATGATGGACCGGGCCGGGATCGATGCCGGCGTGCTGTCCTGCGGTGCGGGTTTCGACCAGCCGGACCTCGGCACCTGCCGCCTGATCAACGACCGCATGCGCCAGGCGGTTGCTGATCATCCGGGACGGTTCATCGGGCTTGCCCATGTGCCGGCGCTGAAGGCCGACGAGGCGAGCGCGGAGCTCAAGCGCTGTGCGGTCGATCTCGGCTTTCCCGGCGTCGTGATCGGCTCGGAGCTGCAAGGCCAGCCGCTCGATGCCGAGGCGCTGCGCCCGTTCTGGCGCGCGGCAGCCGATCTCGGCCTCTATGTTTTCATCCATCCGCTCCCGCAGGTCGTGTCCTGGCCGCAGCTCTATGCCGACGATCTTGGTCGCATGCTCGGCTGGGAGTTCTCGCTGATGGTGGCGACGATCCGCATCATCAACAGCGGGCTGCTTGACGAGCTGCCTACGCTCAGAATCCAGTTCTCGCATTTCTCCGGCGGCATCGGCCGTTACCTCGGGCGCATCCGCGGCTTCCAACAGCGCGACAAATGGGGAACGGCAGCGATTCCGCGTCATGGGCGGCGCCCGCAACGGCCCTTCGACCATTATCTCGAGCAGCGCCTGTTCTACGATTGCGCCGGCTGGGCCGGCCCCGACCACTGCGCCGAGTGGGGGGCCGAGTGGGTGCGCTTCGGCCTGCAGGAGGTGGCGCTGTCGCAGACCGTGTTTGCCACAGATTATCCGCAGGCGGTGCGCGATGCCGACGAAGTCGCCGGCTATATCGCGGCCGTGCGCGCGCTCGGGCCCGACGCGCGCGCCATGGTTGATGGCGCGAGCGCCGAACGGCTGCTACCCGATCTCAAGCGGCGGATTGGTACGGGCAATCAGCGCCGGCTCGCGCGTTGAGGAGGGGCAGGACATGACCCAGATCGGCTTCATCGGGCTTGGCCATATGGGCTATCCGATGGCGCGGAACCTGATCAAGGCCGGCCACGCGGTGACCGGCTTTGACATCGATAGCGCGGCGGCCGAGCGGCTGACCTCGGTCTCCGGCACCGTCGCAACCGCGATCGACGTCGCCTGCGGGGGCGCCGAGGTTGTGATCACCATGTTGCCGACCGGCAAGGAGGTGCGCGAGGTCTATCTCGGCTCGGGCGGCGTGCTGGCCTCCGCGCCCGATGGCGCGTTGCTGATCGACTGCTCCACGATCGATGTGGAATCCGCGCGCGCGGTTGCGGCTGCGGCGCAGGTCAACGAGCTGCGCATGATTGATGCGCCCGTGTCCGGCGGCGTCGCCGGCGCCGAGGCGGCGACGCTGACGTTCATGGTCGGCGGCAGCGATATTGCATTCGAGAAGGCGAATCCGATCCTTGCTGCGATGGGCAAGACCATCGTGCATGCCGGCAGCTCCGGCGCCGGCCAGGCCGCCAAGATTTGCAACAACATGATGCTCGGCGTGTCGATGATCGCGGTCTGCGAGGCATTCAATCTGGCGGGGAAGCTTGGCCTCGACGCCGGAAAGCTGTTCGACATCGCCTCGCAGTCGTCCGGACAATGCTGGGCGATGGCGAAATGCTGTCCGGTGCCGGGACCGGTGCCGGCATCGCCCGCCAATCGCGACTTCCGGCCCGGATTCACCGCGGCCATGATGTTGAAGGATCTCAAACTGGCGCAGGCAGCGGCGAAGAACGTGGGCGCCAAGACCCCGATGGTAGCGGGTGCTGCAGCGCTTTACGATTTGTTCGTCGACCACGGCCATGCCGCGACCGACTTTTCCGGCATCATCAAGTTGCTGCAGGGCGACTGACGCATGCAGGAAAACGCGGAATGCCTGCGTTGATGCGGGTTTCCAGCGTGAACGGAATGTTACGAGCAACGCTGCAAATTTAGCTTCAATTGCTGATTCACCTTGGCAAATAAACTTTATCTTTATCGTGTTGTTTAAGTCGAATTTAGACCGTGGGCGCTAATGTGGCGGCGTTAAGACGGGGGAAAACAGGGCCTCGTCGCATAGAAAACGACAACAGTGAGGCGTCATCATGAAGGCCGTTGCCAAGACGGTTGAGCCGGCTGCTGATCGGGAAGTGCGGCATGAGAATATCAGACCGCTCTATCTCGAGGCCTTGACGTTGGTGGAGCGGCTGCACCGCCGCCTGCTCGACGTGATCAAGGACGAGTTCGATCGCCGCAGCCGCGCCGACATCAACTCGGTGCAGGCGCTGCTGCTCTACAACATCGGCGACAAGGAGCTGACCGCAGGCGAGCTGCGCACGCGCGGCTACTACCTCGGCTCCAACGTCTCCTACAATCTCAAGAAGCTCGTCGAGATGGGCTTCCTGGATCATCAGCGCTCGCGCGTCGACCGCCGGTCGGTGCGCATCCGGCTGACCGACAAGGGTCGTGAGGTGCGCGACGCCGTCGAAGGGCTTTACCAGAAGCACGTTCGCACGGTCGAGCAGGTCGGCGGCATCAATGCCGAGGAGTTCTCGACGCTCAACAAGTCGCTGCACCGGCTCGAGCGGTTCTGGACCGACCAGATCCTGTATCGGCTGTAATCGGCGAGACTGTTCGCTTCGCGTGGCGCCCCGGCAGGTCCGGGGCGCTGCGCGTTTCTGATGCCAGCATCCGAACGTGCGGTACTGCCAAGCTCCTGTCCGTGCTACTCAATGGTGCGGACATGTGAGGAGAGGCAGATGCGCACCATGCTGGTAGGAGCTTTGCTCGTCATCACGGCGGCGTCGGCCGTTTCCGCGCAGGCGCCGGCCGACTTTCCCACGCGCCCGGTCAAGATCGTGGCCCCGTTCGCGCCCGGCGGGCCGACCGACGTCGTTGGCCCGCATTCTGGCCGATCTTCTGTCCGCGCGCTGGAACGGGCAGTCGGTGGTGGTCGAGAACCGGCCCGGCGCCGGCACCATCGTGGCGACCGCCGCCGTCGCCAAGGCGCCGGCCGACGGCTACACCATGCTGATCGGCACCAACTCCTTCATGATCAATCCGGCGATCGGGCAGAAGCTGCCTTACGACACGCTCAAGGAGTTCGTCGGGATCAGCATGGTGGCGACCCAGCCGGTCGCGCTCGTCGCCAATAAATCATTGCCGCTCAATTCGGTTGCCGACGTCGTGGCGATGGCCAAGCGCAGCGCCGAGCCGCTGAACTACACCTCGCCCGGCCCGCGCGGCGTGGGCCACCTCGCCGGCGAGATGCTCAAGCAGCGCGCCGGCATCGCCATGACCCATATCAACTACAACGGCAGCGCGCCGGCGCTCACTGACGTGATCGCGGGGCGCGTACCGATCATGTTCGACATCTGGCACTCGGCCAAGCGCTATGTCGACGCGGGCGAGTTGAAGCTTGTCGCGGGTGCCGACCTTGAGCGCCTGCGTGACGCGCCGGCGGTTCCAACCATCGCGGAAACCTATGCGGGCTTCAGCGTCGCGGCGATCAACGCTATGTACGGGCCGGCGGGCATCCCGGCACCCGTGCTGGACAAGCTCTCCGCCGATGTCCGCGCGGTGGTGAGCTCGGCCGCGTTCGCCGAGAAGGCGCGCCATCTCGGCATCGACGCCAAGGGCAACACGTCGGCGGAGCTTGACGCCTGGACGCGCAGCGAGATTGCGCGCTGGGCCGAGGTCGCGAAGGGCGCCAACATCAGCGCCGACTAGCTTCCGGTTGGGCAGTCCGATCGGTCCCGGCCGATGGCGCGTCCGCCCGCATCCAGCGCCTGACCAGGCCGTTCATCAGCCACACGCCAGCGGCGAGGATCAGCAGCCACATCAGGCCGCGCATAGCGCTGGCGAGCGATGCGGCGTCGGGGACAGGAAATGGGAACTTCAGGAGCTGTTCGCTGCGCTCCATCATCCAATGCCAGGCGGTGTGGGCGACCAGCGCCGAGAGGATGATGATGCCGAGCCGCTCCGGGACGACATGGCGGAACAGCAGCCCGAGTGCCGGGATGAGCACCACCAGCACGACGAGCTGGCCGATCTCGACTCCGATGTTGAAGGTGAGTAGCGAGGTCAGAAGATGATCGCCGGCGAACTGGAGCGTTTCGCGCAGCGCGAACGAAAAGCCAAATCCGTGCACCAGCCCGAAGGCGAACGCGATGATCCAGCGCCGCGACATGGCGCCGTCACCGCCGAGCGAGGCGTAGATGATGTTTTCGAGCGCCATATAGACGATGGTGATCGCGATCAATGTCTCGATCAGCGGCGGAAACCAGAGCGCGTCGGGGGCGAATCCGAACGCCGAGGCAAACAGCGTGATCGAATGCGCGAGCGTGAACGAGGTCACGATCACGACCAGCGGGCGCAGCCGTCGGAACGGGATCACCAGACAGGCCAGGAACAGGAGATGATCGGTGCCCTCGATGATGTGCCAGAAGCCGGAGACGATGAAGCTCAGCGCTGCCTGATGCCAGCGCGGATCAAGCTGCACGAGGCCGGGATTGCCGTGAAACTCGAGCGCCCGCGTCGCGCCATCGGGCGGCATGAAGCGCAGCGCAGTCGTGACCTTGCGGCCGAGCCGGTCGACGCGAAATTCGATCGCGAATTGCGAGCGGTCGGATGCGATCGGGTATTCAATGAGCACGTCGAGGAGCTGCTGGTTCCAATAGAGCTCAAGGCTCGTGTCGAGCGGGGGGCCTTCGAGATGCGCCAGCGCTTCCTCATAGGAGGCGAACGACTTGTCCGACGGCAGCGACAAACGCGCCGCGACGACACGCGGCGCCAGGAGCGGCGTATCGTTCTCGGTAATGGTAATGTTGTCGGTCAGATGGAGCTTGGTGGCGCCGCGTAGCGCCTCGTCGGCGCGGGCGAGATCGAGATAGCCCGGGCCGCGGGTTGGAAACTCCGCTTCATTCATGGCGGCGAGCGGCGCCCGGATGAGGAGCAGGAGACGATTGCCCGTGGGCTTGAAGAAGACGTTGAGCTTCACGTCGTTGGGAATCTCATGCGCGCCGGCACCCGACACCGTCGCCGCCACGACCAGCACGGCCGCCAGGCTCCGTAACAGCACGATAAGTCCCTGACAGCGCACGCTTTGTTCCTCCCGTTGGCGGTGAGCTTAGGGGGCTTTCAAGCACCCTTACAAGTCCCGTCGGTTGTCCTATAATCCCTGCAACCAAGGAAGCGTCCCGCGGCCGGACCCACTGGCGTCTTGCGGACGAGCTTCCGGCGGCAGTAGCCGCTCAAGTCAGGGAGGGCTCAAAATGGATCTCAGGCAGAAGCGGAAGCTCGTATCCGGCGTCGCGCTCGCCACCGGCATCGTCACTCTCGGCGTCGGGCAGGCGTTGCTGCAGCGCCATGCCGATGCGCAAGGCTCGAGCGTGACGGCTCCGATGTATGAAGTCGATCCGCTGTGGCCGAAGCCGCTTCCCAACAATTGGCTGCTCGGCTGGACGATCGGAGCGTGGGTCGACGAGCAGGATCATGTGTGGGTGATCCATCGCGGTGCCGGTGGCCTTCACAACAATGAGCGCGGCGCCGAGCTCAATCCGCCGATCGCCGAGTGCTGCCGCACGGCCCCGCCGGTCCTGGTCTACGATCAGGACGGCGGCCTGGTGCGGTCCTGGGGCGGACCGGGGCAGGGCTATGAATGGCCGCAGTCCAACCACGGCATCCACGTCGACTACAAAGGCAACGTCTGGATTGGCGGCAACGGCGAGAAGGACGCCCACATCCTCAAGTTCACCAAGGACGGCAAGTTCCTGATGCAGGTCGGCAAGTTCGGCCAGGGCAAGGGCAGCAACGATCCGGAGAACTTCGGCCGCGTCGCCAAGATCTGGGTCGATCCCAAGACCAACGAGGCCTACATCGCCGACGGTTATGGCAACAAGCGCGTCGCCGTCATTGATGCCGACACCGGCAAGATGAAGCGCTTCTGGGGCGCTTACGGCAACAAGCCGGACGATGCTGCGCAGGGCCCCTATGATCCGAAGGCGCCGCCCCAGCAGCAGTTCCGCAACCCGGTCCATTGCATCGAGCGTGCGAACGACGGCATGGTCTACGTCTGCGACCGGCAGCACGACCGACTGCAGGTCTTCACACCAGAGGGCAAGTTCGTGAAGGAAGCGTTCTTCGCCAAGAACACGCTCGGCTCGGGCTCGACCTGGGACATCGTGTTCACCAAGGATCCGGAGCAGCGCTTCATCCTGATGGCAGACGGCCAGAATTCGCGCGTGCGCGTGATCGTGCGGGAGACGATGGAAGAGATCACCGCATTCGGCGACGGCGGCCGTCAGCCGGGCCAGTTCTACGGTGTGCACAGCCTCGCCTCGGACTCCAAGGGCAACATCTACACGACCGAGACCTACGAAGGTAAGCGCGTGCAGAAGTTCATCTACAAGGGCATCGGCTCGGTGCCGCGCGGCTACCAGGGCGTGCTCTGGCCCCGCAAGGCGTAGGGCCGTCAACGGACATTCGCGAGCGTCCGGCTTTGAGAAAGGAAGGCCCCGGCCAGCTCGCCGGGGCCTTTGCGTGGAGGATACTGATTGACCACCGCCGCCATCGACTGTGACGTGCACCCGCAGGTGCCGAACCTCAAGGCGCTGTTTCCCTACCTTGAGCCTTACTGGCGCGACTCGTTTGTGGAGCGGGGCATACCGGGCTTCGAATCCAACGCCTACCCGCCGAACGTGCCGCTGACCGTGCGCTCCGACTGGAAGGGCAAGGAGCACCCGGCGACCGATGTCACGCGCCTGACGGCGCAGGTTTTCGACCGCTTCAAGGCGCAGACTGCGATCTGCAACTGCCTCTACGGAGCCGAGCTCGTCTTCAGCGAGGACATGGCGCTCGCGGTCGCGCGCGCGGTCAATGATTGGATCGCCAAGGAATGGCTCGACCGCGACCCGCGGCTGCGCGCCTCGATCGTGGTTCCGACCCAGAACGTCGAGTTTGCGGTCGGCGAGATCGAGCGCTGCGCCAAGGACCGGCGGTTCGTGCAGATCGAGCTTCTGGCGATGCAGGAGACGCCGCTCGGTCGCCGCCACTGGTGGCCGATCTATGCCGCCGCCGAGCGCCACGGCCTGCCGATCGGCATCCATCCGGGCTCGACCTACCGGCAGTCGCTGACCTCGCTCGGCTGGCCGACATTCTATCTCGAGGACTACACCGCCTACGCGCAGGCGTTCCAATCGCAGCTCGGGAGCCTCATCTGCGAGGGCGCGTTCGCCAAGTTCCCCGGCCTCAAGGTGGTGCTGATCGAATCGGGCGTGACCTGGCTGCCGGGCTTCATGTGGCGACTGTCGAAGTTCTGGCGTGGCGTGCGCGCCGAGGTGCCCTGGGTCGACCGCTCGCCCGCCGACATCGTGCGCGACCACGTGCGGCTGACTATCACGCCGTTCGACGCCCCCGACGACCCGGATGTGGTCGAGCGCGTGATCGACCAACTGCGCTCGGATGACATCCTGCTCTATGCCTCGGATTTCCCGCACTGGCAGTTCGATGGCGAGGACGCCATGCCGCCCGGCTTGCCGGCCGGCCTGCAGCGGAAGATACTGGTGGAGAATCCGCTGGCGACCTATCCGCGCCTCAAGGAGGCGGTCTCATGAACATCGAGCTGCGACAGCCGGACATCAGCCAGAAGACCCGCCTGAAGGTCATCGATGTCGACCTCCATCCCAAGAGCGCGATGGAGGACTTGCGGCCCTATCTGGCCAAGCGCTGGTGGGACCACTACGCGACCTTCGGGGCGCGCACGCGCCAGGGCTTCCTCAAGGGATTCCCTTATCCCAAGAGCCAGCCGCTCGCCTCGCGCCGCGACAGCTGGCCGCCCGGCGGCGGGCTGCCGGCGAGCGACCTCAATTTCATGAAGCAGCAATATCTCGATCTCCATCCGATCGAATACGCAATCATGAACCCGCTGTCGCCGACCGGGCAGGGCGACCAGAACGACGAGTTCAGCGCCGCCATGGCGGTCGCGGCGAACGAGTTCCAGCTCGACGGCTGGCACGCGCGCGATCCGCGGCTCCTCGCTTCAGTGGTGGTGCCCTACGAGGATGGCGAAGCCTCGCGCGCGGAGATCCGCCGCCGCGCCGGCGACAAGCGCTTCGCGCACGTGCTGCTCAAAAGCCGCACCAACGAGCTTCTCGGCAAGCGCCGCTACTGGCCGATCTATGAGGCGGCGGTGGAAGCGGGCCTGCCGGTCGGCGTGCACGTGTTCGGAACCAGCGGCCGCCCGGCGAGCAACACCGGCTGGCCTTCGTTCTATATCGAGGACATGACCGAGCACGCCTCCTGTTGCCAGGCGCAGGTCGCGAGCCTCATTCTCGAAGGCGTGTTCGAGCGCTACCCCGACCTCAAGATCGTGATGATCGAAGCAGGCTTTGCCTGGATGCCCCCGCTCGGCTGGCGCATGGACAAGCACTGGAAGAAGCTCAAGGCCGAGGTGCCGCACCTCAAGCGGGCGCCGTCCGAGTATCTGCGCCAGCACTTCTGGGTCTCCACCCAGCCGATGGAGGAGACCGAGGAGCCCGATCACCTGATGGAGACGATGACCTGGGTGGGCTTCGACCACATCATGTTCGCGAGCGACTATCCGCACTGGGATTACGACGATCCGTTGCTGGCGCTGCCGCCCGCCCTCGACCACGAGCGCCGCAGCAAGGTGCTGAGCGAGAACGCGCGCGCGCTCTACCAGCTCAATTGAGGGCAGGACTTGAGCGGGACGAATCCTCTGCCTCATGCTGAGGAGCGACCGAAGGTCGCGTCTCGAAGCATGGCCACAGGCTCCGAGTTCGCGGCCATCCTTCGAGACGGGCGCACCCAAGATCGGGTGCGCCCTCTTCAGGATGAGGCGCAGAGGCGTCTCGAAGCAGAGGCCGAACTGACTGCCTGGAGCGCGTAGGATGGCTGGCCACGTCGTCGCGAGCGTCGACGAGATTCCGCCGGGCACCCGCAAGCTCGTCGAGGTCAACGGGCGCGCGATCGTGGTGTTCAATCTGGCGGGTGACTTCTTCGCGCTCAACAATCGCTGTCCGCATCGCGGTGGTGGCCTCGCGGACGGCATTCAGACCGGGCTCGTCGAATCCAAGGTGCCGGGCGACTACTGCTATTCGCGGCCAGGCGAGATGGTGAAATGCCCGTGGCACGGCTGGGAGTTCGACATTCGCACCGGCAAGTCCTGGTGCGATCCTGCGCGCGTGCGCGTGCGGCAATATCCGGT
>Ga0209798_10000486_pt1 | contig 23808 bp, 25 predicted proteins | sample DOMMetBare3Fresh_FD_187475 | JGI IMG/M metagenome (GOLD analysis project Ga0209798, IMG submission 187475) | Wetland sediment microbial communities from St. Louis River estuary, USA, under dissolved organic matter induced mercury methylation -... | ecosystem: Environmental > Aquatic >... | reverse complement strand
GTTCGTGCTCCCCTTCGGGCTGCTGGCGATCGGGTTCGCCCGGCTCCCCTGGCGGGGGCGCTGGCTCACCTGGCTGTGGGGAGGGCTCGTCGGCACGGCCCTGGCCTACGCTGCCGTCGGCGCTTACCAGTGGGCGACACGCGACGTGTTCTGGAACCCCAACGTGATCGTCGGGAACGCGTATGCGCCGTTCTTCCGCGTCAACTCCGTCTTCTGGGATCCGTCCATCTACGGGCGCTATCTGGCCGTCGCGATCCTGGTCACTCTGGCCGGGATCCTCCTCGGCGGCGTCCGCGGGCGCCGCAGCGTGATTCTCTACGCAGTCGTCGTCGCAACGTGGTGCGGGCTCGCCCTCTCGTTCTCGCAGTCGAGCTTCGTGGCGCTCGCGGTGGGGGTGGTCGTAGCCGCCGCGGTTGTATGGGGTCGTCGGGCCGTGGTGGCACTCGTCGCACTTATGCTGCTCGCCGGTGCGGTCTCACTGGCCGTGCCCCAGGTGCGCCACGAGGTCGTGGGGAAGTCCCGGCGTGGGTTGAACAAGGCTACGAGCGGCCGCTCGAACCTCGTCGCCCAGGGCATCCGGATCGCCGCAGACCATCCCGTTGCGGGGGTGGGCGTGGGGGGCTTCCGGCGCGCCTACGCAGAGCGCACCGGAGTGGCGGGTGACGATCCCAAGCGCGTCGCCTCGCATACGACACCGGTCACGGTGGCGGCCGAAGGGGGCGTCGTCGGGCTCGCCCTCTTTGTCTGGTTGATCGCCGCCGCGCTCGCGGCCACGTTGCTCCGCCTGGGTCGCGGCTTCACGTCACGCACCTCGCTCGCGGTCGGCATCGCCCTGGTGGCGATTGCCGTGCACAGCCTCTTCTACGCCGCCTTCATCGAGGACCCCATGACCTGGGCGCTGCTCGGGCTCGTGGGCGTGACGGCCCTTGTGCCGAAGAAGCCGTTCCCCGGGGGCGGAGCCTCAGCTCCCGCGCCCCGCAAGGCCCCGCCGGATGGTGCGCCCGTCGCCGCTACGGTCGAGGCGCCGCCCGCGCCGACGCTCTGATCCGGAGGCCGACTATGCTCGCCCGGTGATCACCGCGTGGAACCGGGCCCTGGTGCTGGCCCCGCACACCGACGACGGCGAGTTCGGCTGCGGCGGCACGACGGCGCGGCTCGTCGAGGCCGGCTGCGAGGTGCGGTACGTCGCCTTCTCGATCGCGACGCGCTCGCTCCCGGCGGGGTTCCCGCCCGACACGCTGGCGCGCGAGGTGCGCGAGGCGACCGCCGAGCTCGGCATCCCCGAGACCCATCTCACGGTGCACGACTTCGACGTGCGCACCTTTCCCGAGCGGCGGCAAGACATCCTCGAGCTGCTCGTCACCCTCTGGGAGGAGTGGCGGCCCGACGTCGTCTTCCAGCCGTCCCATCACGACGTGCACCAGGATCACCAGACCGTCTCCCAGGAGGGCCTGCGCGCCTTCAAGCGCACGACGATCCTCGGCTACGAGATCCCCTGGAACAACTACGACTTCGCCTACGGCGCCTACATCGGGCTGGAGCAGCGCCACCTGGAGCGGAAGGTCGCGGCCGTGGAGAAGTACGCGTCGCAGCAGCATCGCCGCTACGCGAACGCCGACTACATCTGGAACCTGGCCCGCGTGCACGGGACGAACGTGAACCGGGAGCTGGCCGAGGTGTTCCAGGTGTACCGCATCGTCGCGTAACAACGGCAGCAGAAGCAGCAGTCGGCGGCGGGGCCCCGGTCATCGTCTCGACCGGGTGACCGGATGCTCGCCGATCCGGTAGCAGTCGTTCGGTGCCGGCGTTTTCGCCAGTGGCTCGTGATCACTGCGCGCCGCCACACGCTCAGGGTCGGGTCACCTGCAGGATCCCCAGGCACATCTCGTCGGTCGTGCCTTCGCCCCAGAGGACGTATCGAGGTGCCCGCGCGACCGGCGTCGCGCCGTTCCGGCGCAGACGCTGGTCGTGCGTGCAGGTGACGCGCACCACGTCGCCTGGCGCTGCGGTGACTGCCCGCGCCAGCTGGTAGGACGCCTGCCAGTGGAAGTCCCAGTGCGGTATCTCGAGCAGAAGTCGCTCGCGCGGCGTACCGGGGTTGAGGGTGACGCGAATCGACGCGCCGAGCAGGTGCATATGGCCGGCAACGGTGTGGATCGTGGTCGGCCGTTCGATCGTGCGGTCGCAGTAGCTCGTGCGCCCGGCGGGCGGGTCTTGCTGGTTCTTGCCGCACAGGATCAGCAGGCCGGCAGGGATGAACGCCGCGTCCTGGCCGAAGCGCGCGACCTGGTCGAACTGCGCGGCCGCGCGATCGCACAGCTTGCCGGTCTCCGAGGGAAGGCACGGAAGCTCGATCGGCGCGGGAAGCAACACCGTCTCCAGCGGGCGCAGCGGGCTCGACACGGGCACGGTCTGGAGCACCGCCCGGGATCGATCCGCCTTGCGGCCGTTCAGGAGGTTGTAGTGCACCTGCATCACGACGCGGCTGCCGGCGTCGAGGCGGACGCCCACGCCCTCCGGCAAGCGCCCCGTTCCCCAGCCGGGCGCCCAGGCGGCGATCCAGGGAGCGTTGTCGAGCTGGTTGCGCGCATCCGGCCCGGTCGACGGGATGCCCGTCCCCCCGAAACACGACCAGCCCGGGCCCGACTGGCTCGCGTCGAGCTTCTCGGCTGCCGCGACGGTGGCGGGAGGCACGCGGAACAGGATCACGTGGTGGACGATGGCCGCAATGCCCGGCTCGATCCTGGCGGCTGTCACGAAGGCGTCCTCGGTCAGCTTGGGATCGACGAGGAAGCAGCGATAGTCGTCCGTTCCGCCGCTCGGCGCAGACGGCGAATACGGCGAGGGGAGGGAGAGCACACGCGTCGTCTCGCCCGGCCGCGCGTCAGTCGCCTTCGCCCGCGGCGAGCCGATCTGGTTGCCGTCGGCCTTCACCCCCGAGCGCAACCAGCGCAGCAAGGTCGTCCGCTCGCCGAGCGTGAGCGTGCGCTGCGCCTGGCCGCGATACGCCGGAGAGGCCTCGCTCGGCGGCCACGGTGGCATTCGCTTCGTCGAGACGGCAGCAATGATCAGGTCGGATCGCATCGTCAGGTCGTGCGCCGTCCGGAACGCGAACGGTGCGATGCCGCCGAGGCGGTGGCAGCCGGCGCACTTGTCACGGACGATCGGCGCCACCTCGCGTGTGAAGCTGGGGGTGGCCGTGCTCGCGTCTCCAGCGGCGTTCCCGCGGATCGGGATCACGCCGACGGCCGCGACCGCGGCGGCTGCGAGCAATGCGAGCGTCAGCAGGCGTCGCAGGGCCGGGCACGTCGCATGGCCGGGATCATACGGGGGTGCAACCCACGGCTCCGACACGGGGCCGGAGGCGGCGTGCCTCGCCCGTGGCCCTCCGGCCGACGGGCGAGGCGCGCGTCGACGATCTAGGCGAACGTCGCCCGCGCTGTGCAGACCTCGCCTGAGGGGCTCGTCGCCCTGGCGCTGAAGCGATCTGCGCCGGCGCTGTTCGGTGCGACGAGGCGGGCCGTGAAGGAGCCGCTCGGCGCCTTCGTCACGCGTGCGCCGGCGAAGCGCTTCTGCCCGTTCTGGTTCACGCTCACGATCCAGCGCACGCCGTTCCGGTTCTGGTCGACCTCGAACTCGACCTCGATCCGGCCGTTCTGCGCGCTCAGCTTCAGCTTCGACGCGCTTGCCTTCGTGCAGGTGCCGGCAACGCGCACGTCACCGTCCTTGGCGCTCGCGATCGGCGTGACGCCGACCCCGAGCGCAGCCACGACGACCAGCGCGGCGACGATTCCGGTCAATCTCCTCATCGGTGCTCACCCCTTGGTTGCGGTTACTGTCGCAAGCACCGTGCCGCCGAGTCGGTCCCAGCCGCAATTGGACATTGGTCGTAGACCAGCCCCCTCGGTCGCGCGGGCCGTGACGCAGTTCGTGCTGGCGGGGCTCGTGGCGGTGCTGATCTTCCTGGCGGGCACCCTCCTCGTGCTCGGGCAGATAGGGCGTCGCGAGGGCATTCGCGACGCACGCCAGTTCGCGGTGCTGGCAGGGCAGGGGATCGTCGAGCCGAACGTGGCCGACGGCCTGCTGGCGGGCGAGCCTGCAGCCGTCGGGCGCCTCGACCGGGTCGTGCAGGAACGGGTGCTCGGCGACCGCGTCGTCCGCGTCAAGATCTGGACGCAGGCGGGCCGGATCGTCTACTCGGACGAGCCGCGCCTGATCGGATCCGTCTACCCGCGCGGCGCAGACGAGCGGGAGGCCTTCGAGACCGGCGTCGCGAAGGCGGAGCTGAGCGACCTCTCCCGTCCCGAGAACCGCTTCGAGCGGGGGCAGGGCAAGCTGTACGAGGTGTACCTGCCGATCCGCACGCCGAACGGGACGCCGCTGCTGTTCGAGACCTACCAGCGCGAGAGCGCGGTCAGCTCCAGCGGCCGCAAGACGTGGCTGCCCTTCGCGGCGCCTCTCCTGGCGAGCCTCGTTCTCCTCTGGCTGGTGCAGGTTCCGCTCGCGTGGCGGCTCGCCGACCGGCTGCGGCGGAGCCAGGCCGAGCGCGAGACGCTGCTGCTGAAAGCGCTCGACGCCTCCGCCGACGAGCGCCGGCGGATCGCCGCCGACCTGCACGACGGTGTCGTGCAGGACCTCGCCGGTCTTTCCTACTCACTCAGCGCGGCGGCGGACAGCGCTCCGGCCCAGGCATCAGCGGAGCTCCGGCAGGCGTTGCGGGACGGCGCGTCCGGCACGCGCGACACCATGCGCAGCATCCGCTCGCTGCTCGTCGAGATCCATCCGCCGAACCTCCATGCCGCCGGCCTGCAGGCCGCGCTCGCCGACCTGCTCGCGCCGCTCGCGGCCAGGGGCATCGAGGCCCGGCTGAACGTCTCCGGCGACCTCGAGGTGACGCGGGAGGCCGAGCTGCTCCTCTTTCGTGCCGCCGGGGAGGCGATCCGGAACGTCCAGCGCCACGCCGGCGCCCGCCACGTCGAGGTGCGGTTGAGCAGGGACGAGCGAGGCGTCCGGCTCGAGGTGGTCGACGACGGAGTCGGCTTCGCGCCGGCCGAGCGGGAGCGCCGCCGCGCCGACGGCCACGTCGGCCTCTCCCTGCTCGAGGAGCTCACCGCGAGCGTTGGGGGCCGGCTCGACGTTCGCTCCGTGCCGGGCGAGGGCACGACCTTCACCCTCGAGGTGCCGGGCCAGTGATCCGGCTCCTGATCGCCGACGACCACGCGGTCGTGCGCACGGGCCTGGCGCAGCTCGTCGCCACGTTCGACGACGTGGAGCTCGTCGGCGCCGCCCGCGACGGCGAAGAGGCGGTGGAGCTCTGTGCCGAGCGCCAGCCGGACGTCGTGCTGATGGACCTCGAGATGCCGGTGCTCGACGGCATCGGCGCGACAGCCCGGATCAAGGCTGCGCAGCCGGCAGTGGCCGTCGTCATCCTCACCTCCTTCTCGGCGCGCGAGCAGATCCTGCGTGCGCTCGACGCCGGTGCTGTCGGCTACCTGCTGAAGGACGCGGAGCCGGAGGAGCTCGGGCGGGCGATCCATGCTGCCGCCCAGGGTGAGTCGCCTCTCGATCCGAAGGCGGCCCGGGCGCTGCTCAGCGCCCGGCGGGCGACGTCGCCGCTCGACTCGCTTTCCGACCGGGAGCGGGAAGTGCTGCTGATGGTCGTGGAGGGGCTCGCGAACAAGCAGATCGCGCAGCGCCTGTCGATCAGCGAGAAGACCGTGAAGGCCCATCTGACCAGCGTCTTCCGGCAGATCGGCGTCACCGACCGGACGCAGGCGGCGCTGTGGGCGGAGCGGAACGGCATCGCCGGGTCGGCCGGCGAGCATGGGTCCTAGGACGAACGTCCCATTGTGCGGCGCGGCTGCGCCCGGCACCATCAGAGCGAGATGAGACGCCGGTCGTTGCAGGTGCTTCTCGGCGCGGCGCTGACGGCCGCGCTGCTCGTCATGGCTCCACTCGCCCGCGCCGACGAAGGGAAAGGCAAGAGCGACCGGGTGGAGCTCCGTCAAAGCGGTGTCTGCTCGGTGTCGAGCCGGGTCGAGCTGCGGGTCCGTGCCGAGGAGGGCAGCCTCCGGGTGCGGCTCGAGGTCGACACGAGCCGGAACGGCGCACCCTGGGCCGTCGTTCTGCTGCACGAGCGGCGGATCGTCTTCCGCGGGACGTTTCGCACTGCCGCGCCGAGCGGGTCGTTCGAGCTCCGGCGCACGGTCGAGGACTGGTTCGGCCCTGACGCGATCGTTGTGAGAGCGACAGGCCCCAGGGGCGAGTCCTGCCGCGTGGCCGTCGTCGTCTAGTGGGGCTTGTCGCAACGTTCGACTCGAGATGCTCGTTGCGACAAGCCCCACTCGATGCTTGCTGTTCGCGGGTCAGCCGCTGCGCGTCTGACCCGCGAGATCCTGAAGGGGCGCGCTTCGCGCGCCCGGGTAACGGGCGCAACGGTTCTTCAACCCCGCTAAGACGCCCCGTCCGCCAAACGGGGGACAGCATCGGCCCGGTTCCTGCGCGATACCGTGACTGTGATACGCCGACGACGCCTGGTTACTCCGGTGCTCGCGGCCGCTGCAGCGGCGATCGTGGCCGCCGCGGGCACGGCATTCACCGAACCGGCCGGCGGCGCTCCTACCGGCTTCGTCGTTGCCGATATCCGCTATTCGCTCGACCTCCTCGACGCCTCGCGCGTGAACGGCGTGTCGTTCGACCTCCGGCCTGCGCCCCGGGTCGTCCGGGTCCGGCTCGTCTCGTCGCGGCCCGGCTGGTCGGACTGTGTCGTATCGGGGACGCATGCGACGTGCACGCTGACGCCGGGCGCCGCTCTCGCCGAGATCGACGTGCTCGACGTCGCTGCCACGGGCTGAGCCACCGCTAGGTTTCCAGACGTGCGACGTCGTGACTACGTCGGTCCTTTCCTGTGCGCGCTCGGAGCCGTCTGCATGCTCGCGGCCCTCGCCGTCGATCTCGACAGCTCTGCGGCCAAGGCGCTGATGGCGGCCTCGGCGATCCTGTTCGTCCCCGGCGCGTTCGTGACGCTCGCAATGGTGCGGCGCGTCGCGGGGCCTCCAAATTGACGGCGCATCCTCCCTGAGGATGACGCGGACGTCATCCTCCTGGACAATTGACGGCGCCTCACCCCCGGCGTACGTTGTCCGTCGTTAGCCAAACGCTTACGCCGCGCCCGGGACATCGGACCGGCCCCTTGGTGCGGGGTTCCAGGGGTTTGGGAGACGGACGCCGCGGGTAAGTGAGCAAGGTTCGGTCGTGTCCCAACGCGAGGGAGGGTTGATCCGTGAGGAGACTGCTCGTAGTCGGTGCCGTCGTCGGCGCCTTTTGGATCGTCGGCGGCGCCCAGGCCGCAGGATGGCAGGTCGCTGCGGGTGAGCTGGTACGTGGGCCGGCCGGGACCCCCAAGATGGCGACCCAGAACGCGTTCTTCCCCGCCAAGCTTACGATCGACGCGGGTGACACCGTCACGTTCGCCAGCGCGTCGTTCCACACCGTCATGTATCCGGGCAACAAGCCCGTCCCGGGGCTGTTCGTGCCGGACCCGGGCAAGACGACGTACGAGGGCATCGACGACGCGGCCGGCCAGCCGTTCTACTTCGACGGCCTGCCCAAGCTCATCTACAACCCCGGGGCGTTCGCGCCTGCAGGCGGGACGACCGTCAAGCGCGGGGCACCCGTCTCGAGCGGCATCCTTTCGCCTCGCAGCCCGAAGGCCCCTCCCGCCAAGGCGACGTTCACCTTCCCGCAGAGCGGCGTCTTCAAGCTGCTCTGCACCCTTCATCCGGGCATGACCGAGACGATCACGGTGAAGCCCGCAGGCACTCCGGTGCCCCTCAGCGCCTCTCAGGTGACCGCTGCTGCGCTCGCCTCGCAGGCCGCCGGGTGGGTGAAGGCGAAGGCCCTGGCCTCGACCCCCGTGCCGAAGAACACGGTCTTCGCGGGTGTCGGCGGATCGCCGACGATCCTCTCGTTCTTCCCGCAGGTGCTGAGGGTCAAGGCGGGGACGACGGTGACGTTCGTCAACCGCTCGCCGAGTGAGGTGCACAACGTCGCCTTTGGGCCGCCGAAGTACCTCCAGTCGTTCAGCAGGAAGACGGACCTGCTTCCCGCCGGCCCCGGCAGCAAGAACCAGGTCGCGCCCGTCTATCCCTACGGCACCGAGCCGAAGGGCGGCTATGCCTTCGACGGCAAGAACCACGGCAACGGGTTCCTCGTCACGCCGCTGACGGCCGGCTCGCCGCGCGTGCCCCTCCCGCGCTCAGCGCGGGTCACCTTTGCGGCTCCCGGCACGTACAAGTACATCTGCTTCTTGCACGGCCCGGACATGTCGGGCACGGTCGTCGTCACGCCTTGATCGTCCGTGCGCTTCGAGGGCCGGGGGCGCGCGCGCTCCCGGCCCTGCTCGCGCTCGCCGCCCTCGGGCTTCTCCCGTGGGTGACGGGCGCGTCGGCCGAGTCTCCGCAAGGGCGTACCATCGAGTACTGGGTGGCCGCCGTCCCCACGAGCTGGAACGTCGTGCCGAACGGCCGCGACGCGATCGAGCACACGACGCATCCGCCGCAGGAGACGTCGTTCCGCACGGTGGTCTACCGCGCCTACACACGGGACTTCGGCACGCTCGTCCCGAACGCGCCGGGCAACGCAGGCATCCAAGGGCCTCTGATCCGGGCGCGCGTCGGCGACACCATCCTCGTCCACTTCCGCAACCTCGACACCGTGTTCAACCGGCCTCACTCGATGCACTTCCACGGCGTGCACTACCGGTTCGGGTCGGACGGCTCCTACATCCCGGGCTTCTCGGGGCCGGGGGCGAACGTCAAGCCGGGACAGACCTTCACCTACCGGCTCGAGGCCGGCGCCGACTCTGCCGGGGTCTGGCCCTACCACGACCACTCGCCCTCGATGACCGACTCGATCGAGGGCGGTCTCTACGGGGCGGTCTCGATCCTCGCCCCGGGCGAGCGGCCCCCCGACAGGGAGTTCGTCGTCTTCCTCGAGTCGCATCTTGGCTTCATGACGATCGACGGCAGGGCGTTCGTCGGGAACACCCCCGTGTTCCGGGCACGGGTGGGCGACCTCGTGCAATGGGACGTCCTCTCGCTCGGCGACGACTTCCACACGTTCCACGTGCACGGGCACCGCTGGACGAGACCTGACGGCAGCGTCCTCGATACGCAGACGGTCGGGCCGGCCGAGAGCCACCGCATCCGCTGGCGTGAGGATGTGCCGGGCACCTGGCTCTACCACTGCCACGTCGAGAGCCACATGATGAACGGGATGATTGGCATCTACCGGGTGATCCGGTGAAGCGGATCGTCGTGCTCGTCGGGGCCTTCGCGCTGTTGGCTGTTGGTGCTGCCGCTGCCGAGGCGCCGACACGTGACATCTCCATGCCGGGCAAGCTCTACGAACCCGCTCGCGTCACTGTGCTCGTGGGTACGACCGTCACCTGGCACAACGGCGATTCGGGGAACCACACGGTCACCGCCGACGGCGACGCGTTCGACTCGGGCTACGTCGCGGCAGGGGGCAGCTTCTCCTTTACGTTCGAGCGGCCGGGCCATTACGCCTACCACTGCCTGATCCACCGGTTCATGAAAGGCGTCGTCGACGTCTTCTCGCTCGTGCTCACGGGCCCCGAGAATCCGGTCGGCGCCGGCAAGATGATCGTCGTCGCCGGGCTTGCACCGCCGGGGACCACGACGGTGAGGCTGACGCGCGTCGGCGGCGCGGCGGAGCCGGCACGCACAGTCAAGGCCCGGCCGGATGGGAGCTTCACGGTGCGCTTCCGCGTTTCGGCGCCCGGCTCGTACCGAGCGACGGTCGGCTCGGCGGCGAGCCCGCTCGTGAAGATCCGGGTCGTCCCACACGTGGGAGTGGTACGCACGGGCACGTCGCTCCGCGTCGGAACGGAGCCGGCGCGGCCCGGAGCCCGCATCGCCCTCCAGGCCTACGTGCGCGACCACTTCACGTGGCGCACCATCGCGCACACGCGGCTCGACTCACATGCGCACGCACGCCTGGCGCTCCCTGATCTGCGCCCGGTTCGGCTTCGGGTCGTCGTGCGCGGCGAGGGCGGCTGGTCGGACGCCGCGTCGCCCGCGATCCTGCTCGGTCGCTGAGACAGGGCACACTACGGGCGTGCGGTTCCTGCTCGCGTGCGCCTTTCTTCTCGCCGTGGCCTCCACCGCGACCGCCGCGGGCCGGCCCGTCGTCGTGCTCGACCCGGGTCACGACCTGCGCGCGAACCCGGTCACCGAGCCGATCGGCCCGGGCTCGGCGACGCGCAAGATCAAGGACGGCGGCGGCACCCGGGGCGTCGTCTCGGGCACGATCGAGGCGGAGCTCAACCTTGCCGTCTCCCTCCGCTTGCGCACGCTCCTGCAACGAGCCGGCGTGAGGGTCGTGATGACGCGCACGCGCACCTCCGGCACGAGCGTCGGCAACGTCGTTCGCGCCAGGATCGCGAACGAGGCCGACGCTGCGCTCTTCCTGCGCGTTCACGCCGACGGCTCACCCAGCGCCGCGGCACGGGGCACCCACACGCTGTACCCGGCGCTGCGCACCGGCTGGACGGACGACGTCTACGCAGCGAGCCGGCGGGCGGCGGAGGTGATGCAGGCAGAGCTCCTGCGCGCCCTCGGCTTTCCCGATCGCGGCCTGCAGGAGCGCGCCGACTTCACGGGCTTCAACTGGGCGGACGTTCCCGTGATCATGGTCGAGCTGGGGTTCATGACGAATCCCACCGAGGACCGGCTCCTCGCCACCGGCGCTGTGCGCCAGCGCGCCGCCGCCGGCCTCTGTCGCGGCACGCTGCGGTTCCTCGACCGTGATCCCGCCACGTGCGGCCGTTGATGTCGCTCCACCCGGCGAAAGTTAGCCGCGGCTAAATTTTCGGGCTAGGATGAGCTCGTGAGGTCGACGGAGCGTCCCGAGCGGCAGCTGCCGCCTGTCCTGCGCGGGCTGCCCACCCCGCTCGTTGTCGGCGTCGAGGACTCGCTCCCCGGCGAAGCGGCGGTGCTTCGCGCAGCCGAGCGCTCGCTGCAGGGCGAGCGTCGCGGCGTGCGGCGCGTGACGCCGTTCCTCGGGCCGGCGTTCATCGCGGCCGTCGCGTACGTCGATCCGGGCAACTTCGCCACGAACATGGCCGGTGGTGCGCAGTTCGGCTACCTGCTGCTGTGGGTCGTGCTCACCGCCAACCTGATGGCCATGCTGATCCAGTCGATGAGCGCCAAGCTGGGGATCGCCACCGGCATGAACCTGCCCGAGGTATGCCGCGAGCGCTTCCCTCGAGCTGTCTCGTTCCTGCTCTGGCTCCAGGCGGAGGCGATCGCGATGGCCACCGACCTGGCCGAGTTCATCGGCGCGGCGATCGGCATCAACCTCCTCACCGGCCTGCCGCTCTTCCCGGCCGCCCTCGTCACCGGTGCGGCCACGTTCGGCATCCTCGCCCTGCAGGCGTACGGGTTCCGGCGCCTCGAGGCCGTCATCGCCGCTCTCGTCGGCGTGATCGTGGTGGCGTTCGGGCTGCAGGTGTTCCTCGCGAAGCCCTCGCCGTCCGGGATCGGGCACGGGCTCTTCGTGCCGGGCTTCGAGGGCAAGGAGAGCATCCTGCTCGCGGTCGGCATCCTCGGCGCCACGGTGATGCCACACGTGATCTACCTGCATTCCGCGCTGACGCAGAAGCGCATCGTCGGGGCGACACCGGAGGTGCGGAAGCGGATCTTCCGGTTCGAGCTGATCGACGTCGTGATCGCAATGACCGTGGCCGGGCTGATCAACATGAGCATGCTCATCACCGCGTCGGCGGTGTTCCACTCGCGGGGCCTCGACGCGGTCGGCGACGACCTGTCCAAGGTCTACGACGGGCTGGGTGAGCACCTCGGCTCGGGGGCCAGCGTCATGTTCGGCTTCGCGCTGCTCGCCTCCGGGCTCTCCTCCTCGAGCGTCGGCACGATGGCCGGGCAGGTTGTGATGCAGGGGTTCATCAACCGGCAGATCCCCTTGACCGTGCGTCGCGGCATCACGATGCTGCCGGCGTTCGTGATCATCGCCGTGGGCGTCGACCCCTACCGGTCGCTCGTGATCAGCCAGGTGGTGCTGTCGTTCGGAATCCCCTTTGCGCTGATCCCGCTGCTCCTCTTCTGCCGCAACCGCTCGCTCATGGGGAGCCTGGTCAACAGGCCCGTGACGACGGCGCTGGCGACGGTGGTCACCGCGGTGATCGTCTCGCTGAACCTGTTCCTGCTCGAGCAGACCTTCTTCGGGTAGGCGGACAGCGCGGTCGGGGCGCCTCCAGATCCGTGCTTTTCGCGGATGCCCGACGCCGGTGCGGGGCGCACGATGGAGACGTTCCGCGAAGGAGGTCAACCATGCCCGGGACACTGAAGATCACTCCACTGACCGAAGCGCTCGACAAAGCGGGCGTCGTCTACGAGTTGCTGGAGCATCCGCGCACCGAGCGCGCGGCGGCCGAGGCGGAGGCGCTCGGGCTTCCTCTCGACGAGGTTGCCAAGACCATCGTCGTCGGGACACCCGAAGGGAACGTCCGGGTCGTGCTGCCGGCATCGGAGCGCCTGGACGTCCATAGGCTCCGTGACTTCGTCGGCGGCGGCAAGGAGACGCACCTCCTCAGCGAGGAGGACCTGGTGCGGGAGTACCCCCAGTTCGAGCTCGGCGCCGTACCGCCGGTGGGCGGCCCGAAGGATCGAGTGATCCTCGACCGGCGGCTCGCAGGTCGCGACACGTTCGTGATCGAGGCGGGCTCGCACGATCGGTCGGTGCGCCTGCGCCCGCAGGCGTTGATCGCCAGCGCCGACATCCTCGTCGAGGACGTCTGCGAGCGTTAGCCGTGTGCACCTGACGGGGCGGCGACCTCGCCGCCCCGTCAGCGAGCCGTCCGCGTCAGACGGGCACCGATCGCGCGCCGCTCGACCGGGAGGTAGAAGCCGAGTGGCGCGAGCGCGAGCGGGTAGGCGAGCGAGAGCAGCACGGCGACGGGCAGGCCGCCGCCGAGCAGCTTGCCGGCGACGGCGAGCGCGACCCCTGCGACCGCGGCCGTCAGCACGCGTCGCCACTGGTACGGAACCGGGTACACCCGCTGCGCCCACCACGCCATGCCGACGAACATGACCGCGTACGCGGCGACGGTGGCCGCGGCGGCGCCGACCATGCCGTAGGGCGGGATCAACGCCAGGTTGAGCGTCACGTTGATCACGGCCGCCACGCCGGTGATCACCCAGTTGAACTGCGTTCTCCGGGCACGGCCGATGCCGATCGAGATCACGATGTAGCCGCCCAGGGCCACGGCTGCGAACGCGAGCGGCCCGACGACGCGCGACGCACTCTCGAAGCGGGCAGCCGCGAGCCAGCCGACGAGCCACGGCGACAGCAGCGTGAGCGTGGTCGCGACCCACGTCGCGAGCACGACGAGGTACGTGAGCACCCAGGCGTACGTCCGTTTCGCCTCGGCGTCGTCGCGGATCGAGTAGGCGAATGCGGGCCACGCCATCCGGAACGCGGTCAGCACGAGCACCATCGCCGAGGCGATCCGCACCCCCACCGAGTAGAGGCCGACCTCTGCTGTGCCGGAGAGCTTGACGAGGAAGAGGCGGTCGCTGAAGTTCGTCACCCAGAGCAGCAGGGCGGAGGGGACGAGCGGCATTCCGAAGCGGTTCATCTCTCGCAGCAGCGGGCGGTCGAGCTGCAGGCCGAGCTGCTCGCGCCGGTACCCGACCAGGGCCAGGTAGACGAGCAGCGTGCCGGTGAAGTTCCCGACGATGACCCCGAGTGGCCCACGATCGAGCACGACGACGAGCAGGATCGTCGCCCCGACGGTGAGCGCGATGTTCACAAGGCTCGCGAGCACGAATGCGACCGAGCGCTCCTCGACCCGGAAGAGTGCGGTGAGCTGTTCGTAGTTCATCTGCGCCCACAGTGCGACGGCACTCGCGCGGACGAGGCCGGCTGCGCCGCCGTCGTTGAACAGGAGTTGCGCGACAGGCCCGGCGAGCGCCACTACGAGCGCGAGGCCTGCGGTCGCCGTGGCCATCGTGAACCAGAACGACGTCCGCAGGACGGTACGCCGCGACGCCGGGTCGTCGGCGTCGAAGTAGAAGCGGAAGAAGGCCGACGAGATGCCGAAGCGGAGGACGATCGTGAGCACCGTGACGAGGGCGACGAGCGTCTCGATCTGGCCGTAGTCGGCCGGCGAAAGGTAGTGCGTGTAGAGCGGCAGCAGCAGGACGGCGAGGATCCGCGAGACGAGGCCGCCGAGGCCGTAGATGGCGGAGTGCCTGCCGAGCCGCCTGAGCTGGCCACCGAGCTGCGACATCAGAGTCGAGCGTAGACGTCGAGCAGGCGGTCGGTGACCCGCTCGAGGTCGTGCACCCGCTCGACATAGGCGCGCGACGCCGCTCCGACCCGGCGGCGCTCTGCCGCGTCGGCCACGAGCGGCCGGAGCCGCTCCCGCAACGTCTCGGGAGTGGCCGAGACGACGGGCACCGCCGTCCCGAACGCCTCGGCCGTGCGACGCACCGCCTCGTCGTGGAGGAAGGTGACCACCGGCTTGCCGAGCGCCATGCACTCGATCGCCAGGAGCCCGTACCAGCCGGCGTTGAGCTGGTCGACGACGATGTCGGCGTTCCGGTAGCGCTGGAACGCCTCGTCGTGGTGCAGCCCCTCGACGATCTCGAGGTCGGCATCCAGCCCTGCGACAGCCGCAATCACGTGCTCGGTGCCCTTCCTTCGCCGCGACGATGGGGCATGGAGCACGAGCGGGCGAGCGCGGCCCGACGGGGGCACGGGCGAGATCCCGGCAAGGTCGATACCGGGCGGGATCACCTCCGCCTCCGGCACCCAGCGGATGGCGTCGTAGCTGCCGACGATCTCGGCGCCCGCTTTCTTGCCGAAGGACAGCTGCTGCGGCGTCTTGCCCCGGATGTCGGATCCGAGGTAGTGCATCACGGACTTCTTGCCGAAGAGCCGCAGGATGGGGAACTGCAGCGCCTGCGGCACGAGCGTCAGCCCGAAGACGAAGTGGAACACGTCCGTCTGCGGGAGCAGACGGGCAAGCGCCTGCCATTGCGTCGCCTGGCGGCGGAGGAAGCTGCCGCGGCGCTCCAGCGACCAATCCGCCTCCGGGTGCAGTGTGTAGCGGTTGAACACCACGAGCTTCGCGTCGACGCCTCGCCGCCGCAGTGCCTGGACATTCGTCCACGGCACACCTGCGGTGTTGACGGGGCAGTGGACGACGCGGAGCGGCCGGCCGCCGGGACCAGCTGCCGCCGAGGTCACAGTTGGCTCAAAGGTGGCACAGACACGTCACGGCTCGCTCGATACTGTGCCCTGTGCCCCGGGTGGGTGGGGGCTAGGGATGGGTCCTCAGGGTGCGTGCCGGCCGCTGCCAGAGCGGTTCCGGGAGCGGCCCGCTCACGCATCCCACTCGAGCTGGTCGAAGTAGCGGAGCGCCGTCCGGCCCGGCCTGATCAGCGGCCGCAGGGCCACGAGCTCGTCCGCTGTGATCTCCCCGAGCGCCCGCTTGACGCCGAGGTAGGGGAGGTTGAGGTTCTCCTGATACACGATCGTGGAGATGCGCGGGTTGATCTCGATCACGTGCTCACCGACCAGCTGGATGTTGAAGAAGTGCTCGATCCCGAGCTCGGCCACGATCCGGTCGGCGATCGTCATCAGCCCCGGGTCGTCCAGGGTGACGAAGTACATGGCGAGCCCTGCGCGCATCGCCTCGCGCGTCTTCGCGTGCCCGAGCAGCACCCGCTCGCCGTCGGCGATGCCGTCGATCGTGCGCTCGCCACCCGTGGCCAGCTCCATCACGAGCAGGTCGGGCCCGCCCTCCGGCGGGAGCAGCTCGACGGCTTCCTCGAGCCGCATTGCGACCGAGCCGGGGCGCTCGTTCAGCAGCTGCTGCGCGCGGTCGACCGTCGGGTCGAGCACTCGGAACCCGCGGGAGCCCGAGGAGAAGACCGGCTTGAAGCAGACCGGTACGTCCGGGTACCCGAGCTCTCGCGCTGCAGCCTCGACCGCGGCGGCGCCGTTGACACGGCGGAAGGCCGGAGCGGGGAGGCCGAGCCGGTGCAGGAGCGCATACGTCTCGGCCTTGTCGTTGGAGCGGAAGATCGCATCGGGCCGCGACACGAGCACCGGAACCGGGAACGAGTCGCGATGCTCCGCCAGCCCCTCGAGGTCGAACGACGACTGCGGCAGCACGCAGTCCACCGCTTCCCGCTCGACGACGTCGCGGATCGCATCGGCGAAGCCGGGGTCGGCCCCCGCGGGAACGAGATGAAAGGCGTCACAGAGGTGGCGTCCCACCGACCGCTCCGACATGTCCGTGCCGACGAGGCGGACGCTGCGCTCCCCGTTCTCACGCAGCCCGCGCAGCAGGGCTGCGGTACCGGGCGCGCCGGAGGCGCTCACGAGGACGGTGACGGGCCGGAGAGGCACGAGGCGTATCCAAGCAGGCTCGGGCGCCCGGGGTAGGGCGAGGCACGCCTGGCCCTACGACAGGTCGATCCTGTCTTCTGCAAGCTGTTGCAGGCGCCGCTCCTTCTCCGCCTCGAGCATAGCCCGCATCGTGAGGCCCATCGTCTCGCCCTCGTAGACCCAGATCTCAGGATGCGTGAGCAGCTGCAGCCACGGGAATGCACGTGCGCGCAACTCGTCGTGCGGGCAGCCGGAGCGCCAGTGCTGGTTCGAGTCGGACCTGTAGGCGGCCGGGTCGAAGTACCCGTCCGCCATCACGTTGATCGCCCCGGCGACCGGAGCGCGCATGTACGCGGGATCCGGGTTGTGCCAGGCGAGCACCGGGTCGAAGCGCCCGTCGAGGGTCGCGTTCGGGTACACGGCGTGCAGGCCGACGCGGTGTCCCAGCGTCCGGAGACGCGCGATCGCCGCCACGCCCTCTTTCGAGGCGAGGTTGTAGAAGACCGACTCGGTCATCAGGAAGTACGTGGCCGTCGCCCCGAGCTCGTGCTCGAGCGCGGCCATCCGCAGCGCCGCGTCGAGCGAGAGGTCGACGTCGTGGCGGAGGAAGATGTCGCCGTCCGCCGGGCGTTGGCCGAAGTGGGCAAAGCGGTAGCCGCCGGCTTGCGCCGCCTCGACGAGCTCCCGGTAGTGGCCGAGGTCGAACGGGCAGGTCACGCCGGCTCCACCTCCACCTCGAGCAGGAGCGAGGCGGCCTCGGCCCGCTCGAGCGCCAGGTCGGCCGTGTCCGCGATCGCGATCACGTAGCCGCGGCGGTCGCCGTCGAGCCGAACGGGGCGGATCGTCTCACCGAGCTGGAGGTAGGTGTCGGCCTGGACGACGCCCTCGGCGGCGAGGACCGGGTCGAGGCTGCCGATCCGCGTCACGCGCCCCGTCCGCAGCGGTCCCGGCTGTGCGGTGAAGAAGCGGATCGCGAGCGGCTGGCGGAAGCGCGGCAGCGCCACCCCGTCCGGTACTTCCTCGCCGAGCGCCTGCCGTAACGCCACCTCCACGAGGTCGACGCCGACCCCGTGGCGCACGAGGTCGGCCATCTGGCCTCCGGGGATGCGCGCGGCGACCTCGACGACGCCGACGCCGCCGTCCGGCGAGGCGATCAGCTGCGGAAAGGCGATGCCGTCCTGCAGGCCGAGCGCCTGCACCGCGGCGGCGGCCACCCGCTCCGACAGCGCCAGCTGCTCCGGCCCGAGGCGGGCCGGATAGACGTGGATCCAGCCGACGCCGAAGCCCACACCGGGCGGCCGCAACCGGTCCGAGAGCGTCAGCGTGGATGCTTCGCCGCCGCGTGCGATCACGATGCCGTTCAGCTCGAGCCCGTCGACGAAGCCCTCGAGGATCGCCTCGCCGGTGCGTGACTCGGCGAGTGCCGCCGGCAGGTCACGCTCGAGCTCGCTTCGCGTCTCGATCCGGAACAGCCCGCGCTGGCCGCCCGAGTCGGACGGCTTCAGCACGGCCGGCAGGGGGACGGCGGCCAGCGCGTGGTCGACGTCGCCCGCCGAGGCGAGCCCTGCGAACGGCGGCTGCGGGACGCCCGCCTCGGCGAGGCGGCGGCGCATCGCGAGCTTGTTCGTCATGCGCCGGGCGACCTCGGTGCCGATCGTGGGCAGGCCGAGCCGCTCCGTCACCGCGGCCACGACCGGCACCGCCCGGTCCGCGGACACGGTCAGGGCGCCGTCGACTCGATGACGCCGTGCGACCTCGATGACCGCTTCGAGATCGGTGAAGTCGATCGCCTCACCGAGGTCGGCGGCCTGCAGCCCCGGGGCGGCGGGGTTCCGGTCGACGCCGACCACGCGCAGGCCACGTTCCCGGGCCTGCAGGATCGCGCGGCGCTGGTGGCGCCCCGCGCCGACGAAGAGGACGGTCTTCACTGCACGGCGATGCTAGATGGTTCAGCGCGGGGCGGCCGGCCGCGGCAGCAGGAACCCCACGCGCTGCCAGCGTGCGATCTCACAGCCGTTGTCGCGCCGGAGCCGGATCCAGATCGGGCGGCCGAAGTAGATGCCCGCCACCCGGGCGGTCGACGGCCCGCCCGAGATCTCGGTGCAGGCCGTGTCGGGCGGCGTGGGTCGGAAGGCGTCGGGGCCGAGCCGCTGCAGACGCAGGCACGCCTGGGCGGGGCGAGGCACGTTGCCTGTCACGCGCTCGCCGCAACGAAGGGTGAGGAGCTGCGGCGCCGTGCCCGTGTCCGCGCGGAACTGGATCCTCAGGTCGATCAGTCCGGCCGAAGCCGTCGCCGGCAGCGCGACGGAGAGGAGGAAGAGCACGATCGTGAGGGTGCGCACACGCATTCCCTGGAAGATACGCCGCTACACTCGCCGCGTGTCACTGAGCGGCAAGAGGATCCTGATCACAGGGGGAGCCGGCTTCATCGGCACCACCCTGGCCCATCGCCTGGTCGACGACAACGAGGTGATTGCGATGGACAACCTCCACCGGGACGCGCTCTCGGGCACAGCGCTCGCCGACCATCCGAACTTCACCTTCGTCCAGGGCGACATCCTCGACCCCGCGCACCTCACCGAGCTTGCCGCCGGCGCCACCCACATCGTCCACGCAGCGGCGATCGCGGGCGTCGACACCGTGCTCGCCTCGCCGGTGCGCACGATGCGGGTGAACACGATCGGCACCTACAATGCGCTCGAGGCGGCGCTCGCGACCAGGGACACGCTAGAGCGCCTGATCGAGTTCTCCACGAGCGAGGTGTTCGGGCAACACGCCTTCAACGTCGGCGAGGGGCACGTCACCACGATCGGCTCCGTGGGCGAGGCGCGCTGGACGTACGCCGTATCGAAGCTCGCCGGTGAGCACATGACCCACGCCTACCACGACGAGTTCGGCCTCCCGACCGTCACGGTGCGCCCGTTCAACATCTACGGCCCCGGCCAGATCGGCGGCGGCGCCATCCGGGCGTTCATCGAGGCGGCCATCGAGGGGCGTGACCTCACGATCCACGGGGACGGCTCCCAGATCCGCGCCTGGACGTACGTGGACGACATGGTGGAGGGGCTGCTGCTCTCGCTCGAGCACCCTGCGGCCGTGGGCGAGAGCTTCAACATCGGCAATCCGCGCTCGGCCGTCACCATCTTCGACCTCGCCCAGCGCATCAAGCGGATCGCCGGCGCCTCCGGCGAGATCACTTTCCAGCCACTGCACTACGTCGACGTGGAGCTGCGGATCCCGAACGCGACGAAGGCTCGCGAGCTGCTCGGGTTCGAAGCCAAGGTCGAGCTGGACGAGGGGCTCGAGCGCACGATCGCCTGGTACCGCACCAAGCTGGCCACGCCGGCGTGAGCGGCGCCGAGCCGATCCGGCTCGCTCGCCCCGACGTCGGCGAGGCGGAGCTGGCCGCGGTGGCCGAGGTCGTTGCGAGCGGCATGCTCACGATGGGCCCCAAGGTGGGAGAGCTCGAGTGTGCGCTCGCGGGCGCCTGCGGCACCGCCGAGGCCGTCGTCGTCTCGTCCGGGACCGCGGCGCTGCACCTGGCGATGATGGCCCTCCCCGTCGGCCCGGGCGACGAGGTGATCGTGCCCGCCTACACGTTCCCGGCCACGGCGAACGCCGTCGAGCTGTGCGGGGCGAAGGCGGTGCTCGTCGACGTCGACCCGGACACGTTCAACCTGGATCCGGCCTCGGTCGTCGAGGCGCTCACCCCGCGGACGCGCGCGGTGCTCGCGGTGCACCTGTTCGGCCGCCCCGCCGACTGGGAGGCGTTGCAGACCGCGGTGCCCCAGGAGGTCGTACTCGTCGAGGATGCCGCCGGCGCGCTCGGCGCCCGCTACCGCGGGCAGCCGTGCGGCTCCCTCGGGCTGATGGGCTGTCTCTCCTTCCACCCGCGCAAGATCGTCACCACGGGCGAGGGCGGCGCGGTCACGACCGACGAGGAGGAGCTCGCCGACACGATCCGGCGACTCCGCCACCATGGCATCGTCCCGCGCGGCGACTTCGACATCCCCGAGCCCGGCCTCAACTACCGGCTGCCGGACCTGCTCTGCGCCATCGGCATTCCCCAGGTGGAGCGGCTCGAGCAGCTCCTCGCCGCCCGTGAGCGCGTCGCCGCCTGGTACACGGCGCGGCTCGAGCACCTCGTGCTGACCCCGTCGGCGGCCGAGGGCGACCGCCACGGCTGGCAGGCCTACGTCGTGCAGCTCGACCGTCGCGACGAGGCCCTGCGGGCGCTGCGCGCCGAGGGGATCGAGGCTCAGATCGGCACGTACGCCCTGCACCGCCTCGGCGCCTATCGCGACCGGGGGGCGTTCCCGGGCGCCGACCGCGCCTTCGAGCGGGCGCTGGCGCTGCCGTTCGCGACCAGCATGACCGAGGGCGAGTGCGACCGCGTCGCCACGGCGCTCGCGCGCTTCGCCGCGTAAGCGTCGCAGGGGCCGGGCGTGGCCCGGCCCCTGCGTTCGAGCTCGTCGTCAGGAAACGGTCAAGGTGCCCCGCATGCCGGCATCCTCGTGGCCCGGCACCGAGCAGTAGAAGTTGTAGGAGCCCTTCTTGAGGGAGACGACGGTAGTCGCCGTCCCTTTTCGGATCGTCTTCGTCCCGCCGAGCTCGTTCTCGCCGCTCTCGATCCGGACGTTGTGCTGAAGCGTGGACAGGTTCGTGAACACGAGCTTGATCTTCCCGGCGGGCGCGTGAAGCCTCGTCTTGTCGAACTTCAGGCCGCTCGCGAGCGCCTTCACCTTCACGACGCTCGGTGCTTTCGTCGGGCTGGCGCCGGCCGGGGCTGCGACGACGACGGCTGTTGCGATCGCGATCACGACGGCGAGTACGGCGGTGAGTCTCATTCGACCTCCCTGGTCGTGGGCACGCGTACGACACGCATGCGTTGCTCTGCGACCCTCGCGGCGGCCGCGCCAAGCGCGGGCCAAGATTCGGTTACGCCATCGTTGCGTCGAGCGGACTTGACAAGACAATGTTGTGAGTGAATACTCACTAGCGTCATGTCGACGACGACACGCCACACGGCCGAGGAGCGGCGCACCGCGGTGCTCGACGCCGCCACGAAGGAGTTCGCGGCCAAGGGGTTCCACGGCGCCTCGACCGACGACATCGCCCGCCGGGCCGGCATCTCGCAGCCCTACCTGTTCCGGCTCTTCGGCACGAAAAAGGAGCTCTACCTCGCCGCGTCGCAGCGGGCGATCGACCACCTCTATGCCGTCTTCGCCGACGCATCCGCCGGGAAGACGGGCATCGACGCGCTGCACGCGATGGGAGAGGCGTACAACGCTGTCATGTCCGACCGCGACAGGTTGATGTTGATGCTCAAGTGCTGGGCCTCGTGCGACGACCCGGAGATCTGCGAGGCCGTCCGCGCCTCCTGGCGCAACCTCGTGGATCTCGCCGAGCGGACGTCGGGCGAGTCGCCCGAGGCGGTGAGCACCTTCTTCTCCAAGGGCGCCCTGCTCACGATCCTGATGGGCATGGACGCCTTCACCCGTCCCGAGCCGTGGTCGAACCGGCTGATCGAGGGCTGCCAGGCCGGGATGACCGAGTGAGGCCGGGCTCCTCTCTTTTTTCACCTATAAGTTAGTGACTACTCACAATCTCCATAGAGCAGAAGAAAGGAGGACATCGACGATGTCCCAGCGCACGACAACCCTCTGGACGTTCGCGATCACCTCGATCGCGCTGTTCATGGTCTCCCTCGACAACCTCGTCGTCTCCACCGCGATCCCGGTGATCCGGACCGACCTCAACGCCTCCCTGGAGAGCCTCTCCTGGACCGTCAACGCCTACACCCTCACCTTCGCCGTCCTGCTCCTCACCGGAGCCGCTCTCGGCGACCGCTTCGGCCGCCGCCGCATGTTCGCGATCGGCGTCGGGGTCTTCACGCTCGCCTCGATCGCGGCCGCGCTCGCCCCGAACGTCGAGGTGCTCAACGTCGCCCGCGCCGTCCAGGGGCTCGGCGGCGCCATCGTGATGCCGCTCACGCTGACGATCCTCTCCGCCGCCGTGCCACCCGCGAAGCGCGGGCTCGCGCTCGGCGCCTGGGGCGCGATCGGCGGCCTCGCCATCGCGTTCGGGCCCGTCGTCGGCGGCGCCGTCGTACAGGGCTTCTCCTGGCAGTTCATCTTCTGGCTGAACGTGCCGATCGGGATCCTGCTCGTGCCGCTGGCGCTCGGCCGGCTCACCGAGAGCCACGGCCCCGCCGGCAAGCTCGACCTGCCCGGTGTCGGCCTCGTCAGCTCGGGCATGTTCGGGATCGTGTGGGGCCTGATCCGGGGGAACGAGCAGGGCTGGACGAGCCCGGAGATCCTGACCGCGCTGGCGCTCGGTGCGGCCCTCGTGGCGGCGTTCGTCGCCTGGGAGCTGCGCGCCCCCAACCCCATGCTGCCGATGAGGTTCTTCCGCAACGCGGCCTTCTCGCTCGCGAACCTCGCGTCGCTGTTCATGTTCTTCGGGATGTTCGGCTCGATCTTCCTGCTGACGCAGTTCTTCCAGACGGTGCAGGGCTACTCGCCGCTCAGCTCAGGCCTGCGCATCCTGCCGTGGACGCTCGCGCCCATGTTCATCGCGCCGCTCGCCGGCGCCCTCTCCGACCGGATCGGCGCCCGTCGCATCCTCAGCGTGGGGCTGACGCTGCAGGCGGTCGCGCTCGGCTGGATCGCAGCCGTCTCCACGCCCACGACCGCCTACACCGCGCTCGTCGTGCCGTTCATCCTCGCCGGCGTCGGCATGGCCCTGTTCTTCGCGCCGATGGCGAACCTGGTGCTCTCGTCGGTGCGGCCCGAGCAGGAGGGCCAGGCCTCAGGCGCCAACAACGCCATCCGCGAGCTCGGCGGCGTCTTCGGCGTGGCCGTGCTCGCCTCGGTGTTCTCCCGCTACGGCGGCTACGAGACGGGCGGGACGTTCGTGGACGGCATGACGCCGGCTCTCTGGATCGGCGCCGTCGTCGTCGGTCTGGGTGCGCTCGCGGCCTTCTCGATCCCGCGCCGGGGGCACTTCGAGCCGGTCGAGGCAGCCGCGTCGGAGCCGCTTGCCGGCGTCGTAGAAGCCGCCTGAAGCACGCCTTGACCAAGGCCCGGGCCCGGCCGACTGCGCCGGTGCCCGGGCCTTCGCTGCTTACCTAGGGGCGTGCCCAGCCTGATCGTCTCTCGCGCGCGGCTGATCACGGTGCTCTCCGCCGTGGCGATCGCGTTCTCGTTCGTCGTCGGCAGCACGGTCGTGCCGCGGATGGACGCCGGAGCCGACCAGTTCACGGACCTCGCCTCCGAGAGCCGGCTCGCGAGCGTCGACGTGGAACGGCGCACCGGCGTCGAGGCGGATCCCGGCATCCTCGCGCTCGTTCGCGGCGGCTCGGCCGAG
>Ga0209798_10000485_pt1 | contig 23826 bp, 24 predicted proteins | sample DOMMetBare3Fresh_FD_187475 | JGI IMG/M metagenome (GOLD analysis project Ga0209798, IMG submission 187475) | Wetland sediment microbial communities from St. Louis River estuary, USA, under dissolved organic matter induced mercury methylation -... | ecosystem: Environmental > Aquatic >... | reverse complement strand
GACACGATTTCTGTAGTCACTGAGAGATGTCGCTAGCGTGGCAAAGGCCGTAAGCAAGATAATCGCGGCCGCACCTGCCACAACGCGGTTTTGCCTAAATCCCTTTCTATTTGCCAAAACTGGGAACATCTTATCCAAGACCAAGCGTTGTGATTGACGATTTGTCCGCACCTGGCCGTTGAGTTTTTGCGCTAATCGAATTTGCCAGCGCAGGATGCAGCGGATTGATATAGGTCGCTGGCACATCCGGTATCTCGCCGAGCCGGGCCGCGGCCATCAGCTCAATGTCGTAACCCTCGCTACGCACTCGTTCGTCAACATAGAGAAGGCACAGCCCGACCATCCAGACCGGCGACAGCAGAATAAAACTGATCTGCCAGATCAGGTTGTATGCGATCTCGTACCAGGCAGGGATGAGGTCGGCATCGAAACTCATCAGTTGAACGCCGTTCGCAGATGCGTACCACGCCAGCGGCACGTAAAGCAGTGCGAGGGCCGAATATGTCGCGACAGTCGTAAAAACAAACAGAGCGGTAAGTCGACGGACGTTTCCGCTGGCCAATCCCGCGCTCCGGCCGATCGCGGAAAACACCCCTAGACCCTCGACGAGCATCACCTGCGGAACATAGGCGAGCCGCGAGGCCGCCAAAAAGAAGAGCCATAACGTCCCAAAGGTAACGGCCAGCCCAACGACAACGGAGAGCAGAAACGCGACGATCGGTATGGAACTAAACACTGCAAAGATCAATACGATCACGAGAACGCCGACTGCCGCCCCAAAATAAAAGATCGCTAGTCCAATCGAGCCCAGCAGAACAGTAATGATCGTGGCGGCGACAATCAGCCCACCGAGCCGCTTGCCCGAGTTTTTATACGTTTCCCTAAAGGTGATCGCCTCGCCAAAGAGCAGATGTCGTACAAAATTGCGCGACGCACCGCCCATTACCACCAGCGTCGCTACAGTTTCGGCAAGCCAAATAACAACGCTGCCAAACCAGAGGAACACGATATAAAAGGTGTTTTCGGCAGAGAACTTGGCCGTCCCGATCGAAAATATCTGCCGGCCCAAAACTGTCCACCCGACTGAGATCAGAGTCCCGACAACAACCGGCGGCGCCGCGATCAGAACTAAAGTCCAAAAATTCTTCCGGTAAAACCGAACCGCGCGATCAATAAGATCTCCAGATTCCAGCGGAGACAACAACACTTTGACTTGAATATCATCACTAGTATTCATGAGAAAATCGCCGTGTTAAAGTATACAGGTCGATGCCTTAAACGAAGAAAGGGTGATGGTGAGTGACGATGAGTTGTCGTAACAATTCGGACTAGCAGGTGGGCAATAGACGGTGACACTGCCCGTATACCGGCATATGCGCAATGAAAAGACAGTCCCGCCGGTCGCGAAAATCCCGACCCTGTAGCGCAGATAGTTAAATTACTTTCCTTCTACGTTGAATTCTTTTTCATCAATCTCTTGATTAAAAGCGAATTGGTTGAGGGTCATTTCCCATTTATTCCTGACCGAATACCTGGTGGATTGAATGTCCAGTTGGATCGTGTAGCTATGAGGCAGATTAAGCTTTCCTTCCGGCTTGTAATCAGAGAAATCTTCAATAAACTTAAAGCGCGTTTCCCTATTTCCGGCCTGAGCATCAATGCCGCCGGCGCCGATTGGGGCTGCGATCACTCGATCATATTGACTCCGGACATGTTGAAAGGTTTTCGTATCAAAGTAAAGTGTGATCGTTAGGTCTGAACTGCTACGCGGTTTATACCTCAGCTTGTAGACCGATATGGCCCCGATCTTTTCCGTGCCATCAAACTCTAATTTCGCCCCGCGCTCCGCGAGATTTAACAAAGGCCATGCGGATGAGAGCGTTCCGCCTACCAACCCTTCCTTGAAGACGTTTCCGTGCATCAAAAGGAAGGTGCCAAGCGTGGAACGCCTGCCGGGCGTATTGTAGCCAACAGTGAATTTCTTTCCGTCAAACCCGAATTTCTCTCCGGAATAATTCGGGAGATCGAACTTCATCCCGAGTAAGGACTTGATATCTTCCGAGGCGAGAACGACGCCACCATCAGCTAGCAAGTTCCCACTTGCTTCGCGGAAAACCGCATGGCATGTGCCAACGACGACGCGACTGCGCGCGTCGGAACGGGCGGCCGCGGCACCGAGCGATTCGAGATGTTTGGCGATCACCTCTTCAGCTTTCATATCGACGACGACCGCCGCGGCCGCAGTTTGAGAGACGCAAAAAGGAAACAGCAGCAAAGCAGCCAAAAGGACCTGTGTCGGCGTTATAAGAGGGCGGTGATAATCACGAATATTTCTCATTTATTCCTCGGTCGAAGCGTACTGGTTCAGAAGCGAGGCACGCACCAGTCAAATCGATTGTTACCTGTGTAGGTATATTCTATACTGTGTCGTAGACGATGCTTTAAAGGTACCGCCCTATAGGGTTTTCCATGCGAGAAGCGAGTCCGTATTAGCTCAGTGCATCCACGATCGCTCCATCAGTTATCGCATTTCGGACAAGGGTTTCTGCGAGCCCATCCAAACGACCCGACCATCTCAATTAGCCGACGGCATTTGCCGATGCGCAGCCCCAAGGTCCCTGAGATCAGTTCGCAAGACGCGTCCAGACAGAACCGTCGGCATACTCAATACGCCGGATCACGATCTTCTCGGAGTACCGGGCATTTAGACCCTGCACAGGCTTTGTCGCGTCGATCACCCTTATGGGCGGGGAACTCGACTGCCCGGACAGCGCCACCTCCTTGCCGGGTCGAATCTTCACCTCGTGACTAAAAGAGCGATGCCCGGCCTCTTGCAACGTATCAGGATTCAAGAAAAAATAGTCCCACTCGATCCTTGCAATTGTCTTCGAGCCAGTATTCTTCATTCTTACGCGATAGGTGTAACGGGTCGATGGTGGCTGCTGAGACATCGTCCTTACAGACTAAGTGGGCGCAGTGTATTCGCGACTCTGCCCTTCCTTAGTCCTTACGGTGTTTCGGACAGCATTATCTCTCTGGTCTTGTATGAACTGTTGAACTTCGTTGTTCCCGGCAAACGGGTCTTCAGAGAGTGCGGGAACGATCACGCTAGACCAACTCTGCTGGAGTACGATCAGACCGCCCGGTTGGGGTCCACCAGCGCCAGATTGTCCAAAAACGACGCCCGTCGATAGAAACATGAGGATCGCGAAAACTTTCATAATAACTCCTCCGGATAATACAACAATACCGTATCGATCACTCTCGTCGCAACCAAAAAAAGGCGGTGCTTTTGGCAAAGCACCGCCGAAGGTTAATTAGCTATCCCGAGACGGGTATCAGCTAAAAGTCGAAGCGTGCACCAAACTGCACGATGCGAGGCGAGTAGGCGTTGCCCGACGAGGTCAGACGGCCGAAGTTCGTGCTGGCGATGTCAAGGTCAGCAGTGAAGAAGCTCGCGTTGTTGAGCACGTTGAAGACCTCCGCGCGCAACGTCACGCTGCTGTTCTCCGTGATGCGGAACTTCCTGATCATGCCGGCGTCCCAGTTGAAGTACTGCGGCCCGTTCATGAAGTTGCGGCTCAGGTTGCCGGTCGAGCCAGGGGCATTCGGGAAGAAGACCTGGCCGGTGAATGGCGCAGTGCCGACCGGTTGAGCGCCGCGGATGCTCGTGATCGTGTAACCTGCGGGGAGCGGTTTGGTTAGATCAAAGCCGGTCAGCGTAGGTTGTCCAGTGGCTGTTGCGGTTGCAAAGAGCACGCTCGGGTTGATGACGAAGACACCGTTCGGGGTCTTGAAGACGCCGAACAGGTTCTTGATCTGGCCTGCGGTCAGCGACGAGGACGCCGGCTGGAGGGCCGAGCGGCCCGCGCGGTTGAGCGTGCCGCGCGCGTCGATGACGCTGGTCGGGACGCCCGAGCTCCAGTTGACGATCGACGAGAACTGGAAGCCGCCGAAGATCTTGGAGAGGGCATCGCCCGAGTTCAGCCACTGCTTGCCACGGCCGAAGGGCAGCTCGTAGAGGCCATTGAAGTTGAAGGTGTGGGTGCGGTCGTATCCCGGACGCGAGTAGTCGCGGCTAGGGTTGTTGTTGTCGAGGTAGGGCTCGACGCGGGTCTGATTCGACTCGCTCTGGGTGCCGGTCACGTCGGTCAGGATCTTCTGGAACGTGTAGTTACCAGTGAACTGGAGACCGTTTACGAGGCGGCGGCGGAACTCGACCTGAAGCGAGTTGTAGTTGTAACGGCCGCCGTTGGTCGTCAGGTTCAGCACGCCGGCGTTCGGGTTGGCCACGAGGAGCTGGTTGTAGCCCGAGCCAGGGGTGATGCCGAAGCCGTTGATGACGTAGAGCTCGGCCAGCGCACCGGGCGAGCCCGCCTTGATCGGCCCAAGGATGGTGCTGTTGTTCAGAAGGCCGCCGAGCTCAAGCGACGTCAGGTAGGGCGTCGCGCGGCTGCCCACGATGGCCGGGTTAAAGCGGGCATCCGTGCAGTTCTGCGTCGGGTCAAAGGCAGTAGGCGCGATTGTCAGGCCCTGGAGGCGGCAATTCTCTCTCGCGATCACGAAGTCGGCCAGCAGGCCGCTGTTCAGGGTGCGGAGCTGCCCGTAGTCGATGGAGCGCACCAGCTGCTTGCTGTAGCCGCCGACGTAGCGGATCTCGAGCACGCTGTTGAAGCCAACCTCGCGCTGGACGCCGAAGTTGTACTCGTAGCTGCGCTGCAGCTGGATGTTCGGGTCGATGAGTGAGACCGTCCCGCCGAGGCCGCCGCCGCCGAAGCCGCCGGCCTGGGAGTTGTTCGTCACGTACGTGCGGGTGCCCGAGCCGCCAGGGCCGAAGGCCGAGACCGGGGTGACGATGGGCCCGACGGTCTGCGCACCGGCCAAACCGATGGAGCGGAACTGCGACGAGCCGGCGAGCGTGCCGCCGAGGCGCGCAAGAGCAGTATTAGAACCGAGGCCGGAGTTGTTCAGGCCCGCGTTGTCGGCGGCGCGCACGTACTCGTCGTTGTTGTAGTTGACGCGGTAGCCGCCGCGGATGACCGTCTTGCCCTGACCGGGGAAGAGGCGGCCCATGAAGTTGCGGAAGTTCGGCGTGTAGGCGACGCTGACGTTAGGACCGAAGTTGTTCTTGTCCATCTTGAAGAAGTCGCCCGGTTTGCCGGCGTTGCCGCCGATGACCTGGAACTCGCCGTTCGGGTCGAGCAGCGTCTGGAGCGCCGTCTGACCGGCCTTGATCTTGGGCTCGAGGTAGAGCTTGTCAGGGCTGTTGAGCGGCGTATAGATCTCGTAGCGGAGGCCGAGGTTGACCGTCAAGTTGTTGGATATACGCCACTGGTCGGAGACGTAGCCGGCGTAGTTGTCGAAGTTCAGTAGGCGCACCTGCGGGGAGCCGGCGATGTAACCCGAGGTCGAGCTGGTGGCGTTAACAGTCTGCGAACCGCCGCCGACGATGCCGCCGAGGAAGTAGCGCAAGCTGTTGGCACGCCCGAGGTCTGTCGCGCCGATACCGCCGGGGAAGAGGTTCGCGACGAAGCCCGGCGTGGCCGTGTTGGCGGTCGCGCCGAAGGCGTAGGTCGGAGTCACGCCGACGAAGTTGACCGCCTCAATGCGGTAGAACTGGCCCTGCCCGCCGAAGCGAATGGCGTGGTTGCCCTTAACCCAGGTCGCGTTGTCCTGAATGTTGTAGTAGTCGGTGTTGCGTCCCTGGCTCTGGAAGCTCGGCTCGGGGTTGGTGACGAGCGGCGGCGCGATCAGGAACGGCAGGCTGCGAGGGTCGGTCGTCGAGTTGAAGAACGGCTCCGAGCGCTGGTAGCCGCCGCGGACCTCGTTCGTCAGTGACGTGGTCGGCGACCAGCGCCACGCGCCGGCGTAGAGGGTCGTGGGGCCGCCCTGCGTGTTGAAGACCTGGGGCGAGAAGCCGGCCGCGATGTCGGTGCGCGCGTCGGCGTTCTTGTTCCACTTGTAGACGAAGTTGAACGAGTTCCGGTCGGTGGCGTCGACGTCGAAGCGGCCGGTGACGGCGTTGCGCGTCTCGGGGTTACCGCGCTGGAACGAGTATGCCTGGAGGAGGTTGACGCCCGTGAATACACCGTTGCCACCGGTCGGGAGCTTGCTCAGGAAGCGGCTCTGGACAAGCGGGTCAACCCCGATCGCTCCGCCCGCGTTGTTAAAGGTGGTCAAGTTTGCCCCCGACAGGTTCAGGCCCGTGCCAGAGAGGACGTTGACGGTGCGCGTCACGCCGTCGGTGGCAACATAAGTGAAGTCGCCGCCGCGCGCCGCCGGGAGCAGAGTCGTCGTGGTGATCGGCACCTGGTTGGCGAGGCGGAAGCCCTCGTAGTTAAAGAAGAAGAACGCCTTGTCTCTCAAAACAGTGGGGCCGCCTTCGCCAAAATGCGGAAGGATAGAAGGTCCGCTGAGCGTGCCGCCGAACTGGTTGCGGTTCAGGAAAGCGCGCGGGACATTGTTCAAGTTGTTGAAGAAGTTGTTGGCTGCGAACTTCGAGTTGCGGTTGAACTCGAAAAGATTGCCGTGGAAATCACGGCCGCCGCGCGGCGTCACGAGGATGACCTGTGTCGAGCCAGTGCCGTATTCTGCTCCTGCATTCTGCGTGATAACGGTGAACTCACCCGTATCGTCAACAGTGGGCTGGTCGGAGACGAAGCCGTTGCGGATGAAGTTATCCTGGACGTTCAGGCCGTCGCGGGTGTAGTTGACCGAAGAGGTGCGCTGCCCGTTGATCGAGCTGCTCGTCGGGTTTGAGCCCGCGATCAAGTTGAGCAGGCTGAGCGGGTTGCGGCCGTTGAGCGGCAGCTCTTTAACCTGCTTCGGGCTGACGGTCGTGCTCATCTCACCATTTGAGGCGTTGACAATATCGGCCCCACCTACGACTTCAACCGTTTCGGTGATACTACCGATTTCAAGCGTCGGGTTCAAAGTGTAATCACGGCTGGCGTCAATTTTCACGCCAGTCAACACAGCAGTTTTAAAACCCGGCGCCGTGACGGTCACGGTGTAAATGCCGGCCTCAAGCTGTGGAAAGGTGAAAGAGCCTTCCGAGCTTGCCTGAACCGTCTGCTCCCTGTTGGTCTGAGTGTCCTTGGCAACAATGGTTGCTCCCGGGATACTGCCGTCCGGCCCGGCGACATTACCAACCAGTCGCCCGAGGCTCCCTTGCGCAAAAGCCGACGCTGTGAATACACAGAGCGTCAGCAACAACATAAATCTATTCATAAGTGGACTCCTTAAACAATGTAAAATTTTTTAGGCCTTGCACGCGATCAACTCTTTAATAAAGTTCACCGGCAGAAGCAGGTCTTTTGGACATTTTCCAAGCGTCTATTTGTATAAATCACGTGGATGGATCTCCAAAAGTGTAAACTGCATAAAAATTAAGAGCAAGAACCATGCCACCATGCGACAACGGGCTAAGTTGTTCACGACAATGAGTTAAAGTCCAGAATGGGAATGCCGAAAGAGAAAGAATATTGATAAAATTGGATTCTTTTTCAAATTATTAGAAATTCGGACATATTCACCAATCTTTATTCCATTCCGAGCATATTGTGTTAAGAAGCCCATCAAAGACCATCATCCTCGATGATTTGCCCATCATGCCGATTTTGTCTGAATATTGTAACTCTTGATCTTTGAGTTCAGAGTAGTGGCGTTTAAGCCCAATAATCGAGCGGCGCGTGATTGGTGGCCGCCGGTTTGTTCGAGCGCCCGGCGGATCAGGTCGATCTCAAATTTCTTTACTTCGTCGTAAAAACTTACGCCGTGAGCGAGATCGATGTTATTCGAAACACCATCGGTTTCGGCCATCATTTTGAAAGCAAGTTCCGGGTCGCGAACCTCGGGCCGCAGGCATTCCATGGTGATCTCATTGCTTGGTGCAATGACGATCGCACGCTCAATGATGTTTTCAAGTTCGCGGACATTGCCGGGATAATTGTAATTTTCGAGCAACGAGAGGACCTCGGGCCGCAGATTTTCGGCAATTTCACGACCGTTTTCGGCCGCGTACTTGCGGATAAAGTGCTGCGTAAGCGGTAGGATGTCCTCGCGTCGATCCCGCAGGGGCGGGAGTTCGAGCGGCACGACCGACAGACGGTAATAGAGATCTTCGCGAAACTGACCGTTTCTAACCGCCTCTTTAAGATCGACGTTTGTCGCGGCGATGATGCGAACATCCACCTTGACGGGCGTTGTGTCACCAACGGGCGTAAACTCGCGTTCCTGAATAACACGCAAAAGGCGCACTTGCGTTTCGGGCCTCAACTCGCCAATCTCATCCAGAAAGATCGATCCTGTGTCGGCAACTTCGAAAAGTCCTTTTTTCGCCGCGACGGCTCCGGTAAAAGCACCTTTTGTATGCCCGAATAACTCCGACTCGAGTAGTTCCGAAGGAATATTCGAGCAATTTACGACAATAAAAGGATCGCCCGACCGTGGGCTGGATTCGTGTATCGCTTTGGCGACAAGCTCTTTTCCGGTGCCGCTTTCACCGGTGATCAGAACGGTTGAACGCGCCGGAGCGACTCTCTCCACAAGCCGGAAAACGTTCTCCATGACCTCTGAGCGGCCAATGAATCCCTCGCGATTGACCGAGCGGACCATTGCCTGCCGTAGCGACTGTCGTTCCTCTTCCTTGCGGCGTTTCTTTAGGCCCTTTGCGACGAGAGTTATTATCTGCTCATTCTGAAACGGCTTGCGGATAACGCCGGCAGCGCCTTTTTCCCAGGCAGAGATCGCCGTGTCGAAGGTCGCATAGGCCGTAACCATCAGCACGACTGCTTCCGGATCAATTCTGATCAATTCTTCGAGCGCGGTTAGACCCCCGATCCCGGGCATCGAGACGTCCATCAGGACAACGTCAAAGTGTTTACGCGTATATGCCTCGACCGCCTCTTCGCCCGTTTTTGACAGCTCGACCTTATGCCCCGCGCTCGAGAGGATCGTTTCGAGCACGTCGCGCATGATCTCTTCGTCGTCGCAGATGAGGATCGAACCTTTTTTCGCCATAACGACTAGAATATCGTAAATCTATCGTGACCGTCTATGCAGCCCACTTTTACTGCAAGTTAGGTGTAAGGTAGATTTAGATAAATGGCGCCAACCTACGACAAACTTGCAGGCTACTACGATAGAGCCTTTGCACCGTTTGAGCGTCGTTATCTGGGAAAGCTCCGGGCCGAGACGCTTGCACTTTTGCCCAAGGACGCGGTTATCCTCGAGATCGGCGCGGGAACAGGGGCCAACTTCGAATTTTACCCAGATACTCGGCAGGCAACGGCCAGTGAGCTCTCGATCAAGATGATCGAGGTCGCAAGAAACAAAACCGACTCAATAGATCTCGTTCAGGCCGACGCCGAGCAGCTCCCGTTTCCCGCAAACCATTTCGATGCAGCATTTGCGACGCTTGTTTTTTGTTCGATACCGCATCCCGAAATTGCATTTGCCGAATTGATCCGGACACTAAAGCCCGGCAGTAAGATCGTTCTCTTGGAGCATGTCCGGCCAAAGGGCGCGTTGGGATATTTCTTCGATTTGCTGAGTGTTTTAACTGTCGCGTTCATCGACGATCATTTCAACCGGCGAACGGCAAGGACAGCCGAAAACGCGGGGCTGAGAATTATCGAGGTGAGGGAGAAGTTATTCGGGATCTTTAATCTGATAGTATGCGAAACCGCTAAGGACTAATGCGATTTGTCTAAACCTTTTAACGAGGTACGGCGTATTACTCATCGCGGTTTTACGAGAAAGTTTAATACGCGATTATTAGATAAAAATTAGCAATGGCAATGTCAAAAACAACAAAGATCTTTTTACTTTTGGGCGGCGTTCTGTTGGCCCTGTTGATCGTCGGCGTCGTAGGCCTCATTTATATGGCACGGTCGATGGGCAGGCCGGACGTCGCAGATAACAGCGTCCTCATACTCAGTGTTTCCGGCGACCTGCCGGATTATGTTGCCGAGGAACCCCTTGCAAAGGCGTTTGGTATCAAGCAGCAGCAGTCATTTTCAAGTTTGTTAACTCAGCTTAGAAAGGCAAAGGTCGATAACCGCATCGGTGCGGTTTTGCTCGATATCGATTTTCCGGCGATCGGCTGGGGCAAGGCGGACGAACTGCGTGACGCCGTTAAGGAATTTAAGACCTCGGGCAAGCCCGTCTACGCGTATATGGAGATCGGCACAAACCGCGAATACTACCTCGCGACCGCCGCTGACAAGATATTTCTGCCGCCATCGGGCGATATCTACATTAACGGATTTTCGGCCGAGGCTATGTTTTATAAGGGCTCGCTCGACAAACTCGGCATCGAGGCCGACGTCATACAGATCGGCCCGAAGTACAAGAACGCTCCCGACCGTTACACGCGTAAGGAGATGTCAGACGGCCAGCGCGAGGTTATCAATGCTGTTCTCGATGAATATTTCACGCGGTTTACAACCGCCATTGCAGAATCTCGAAGCAAATCCGTCGAGGACGTAAAAGCTTTGGTCGACGCTGCTCCTTACAACGCCAACCAGGCCAAATCGCTCGGTCTCATCGACGACGCGTTTTATCGTGAACAGGTCGATAACGACCTCAAGGCCAAGCTCGGTTACAAGGAGAGCGACAAATTGCGGACCATCCGGGGCGGCGAATACCGCGAAATACCCTTGGACAGCTTAGGACTGAACAAGGGCGAAAAGGTCGCTATCATATACGCGTCGGGAGCGATAAATGTCGGGCGTTCGAGCAACGGACCGCTTAGTGGAGAAATGGTCGGTTCGGATACGATCGTCGAAGCTGTGAACGACGCTGCGAATGACAAATCGATCAAGGCTATCGTACTCAGAGTAGATTCGCCCGGTGGATCGGCACTTGCCTCCGACCTAATGTGGTATGCGCTCGAGAATGCAAAAGCGAAAAAGCCGGTAGTCGTTTCGATGTCAGACGTTGCCGCCTCGGGCGGATATTACATAGCTTGCAACGCGAATAAGATCGTAGCCGAGCCCTCAACTGTAACGGGTTCGATCGGTGTATTTATGGGCAAGCCGGTGGTCAAGGGTTTATACGACTGGCTTGGCGTTACGAACGAATATGTGATGAGGGGCAAAAACGCCGGCCTCTTCCGCGAGACGGAAAAATGGACGCCGGAGGAGCGGGCAAAGATGATCGAGCAGACCAACAGTATCTATTTTGACAATTTCGTGCCTAAGGTTGCCAAGGGCCGTAACAAGTCGGCCGAAGAGGTAAATACGATCGCCCAGGGCCGCGTCTGGACCGGCACCCAGGCAAAAGCCAACGGCCTGATCGACGAATTCGGCGGTCTCGAAAAAGCGATCGACATTGCAAAAGAGCTTGCGAATTTGCCGTCGGACAAAGATGTTAGACGCGTAATTTTCCCTGAGCCTAAACCGTTTTTCGAGACCTTTTTCGATGACGAGGCTTCGTCCGACACCAAGGCGCAGCAGGCTCAGGCCGCATTGCTCGAATCCCTGCCCGCCGACGTCAGACGCTCGTTCCGATTTGCCACCTTAATGGATAAAATGCAACGAGGCGAAGCGATGCTGATGCTGCCGTTCGAGCTTGAGATAAAATAGAATTGACATTCGCGCCCGTCGCGAATAAAGTCTTTAAACAGAAAAACTAAACAAGAACAAGGGAGGTTTCGGTGTGAAATTTTGTTTGTTCTTTTTCTTTTTACGTTTCAGTAATTAAACCCCCGGAGGAAAAATGGTTCGGATAATACTTGGTGTAATCGCAGGCTTTGTCGTTTGGTCGATAGTTTGGGTAGGCGGCGAGGAGACGATCGGGATGCTCTCGCCCGGATGGTATGGCCGGCATACTCTCGATGCTGAAAAGGCATTTCTCAACGGGACCGCGCTTGAGACCGATTCGACGATTGCGGTCATTAATCTTGTTAGGAGCTTTTTGACCTCTGTCATTTCGGGTTATATGGCGGCACTAGTTGCCGGCGAATACAAGCGCTCAACGATGGCTCTGGGTATTATCCTTATCCTTGTCGGGATAGCGGTCGAGTATATGTTCTGGAATCTCGCGCCCGCCTGGTATCACATATTATTTGTTCTGTTGCTTCTCCCGATGACAATACTCGGCGGCCGTTTGCGCCGCAGTAATTGAGGGCTTAAGAAGCGTGATTAGGCTTTAGACCTGATCGCGAGCGGCAGCGGCAGCCAGGGCTGCGGACGCCCATACGTCTGCTCGTTAAGTGCGTCAATTTCCCTTTCCCGCTTCGTCAGAATTTCGTCCGGCGGCAGATCGGCGGCGTTTTCGTAACAAGCATGCGTTATGCAAGGCGCTGGTTTGGCGTCGAGATGAACGAGACAACCGGTTCCCTTTTCAAACAAAGGGCAGGCAAATGTCTGGCGGAATGTATCGCCGTCGGTCGTCAGCCTGTATTCTTCGATGGCATCGTCAATTCGCTTATCGACCTCAATTCTCTTTTTCAAATCTAATCGCGCCAAAACCTGCCCGATCGCAACCGCCTCTAAACGCGAGATGTGAACGTTGACAAAATGCGCGTCGACGCAGCACGCCCCCTGAGTCTCGCAGGTCAGACAGCTTTTTGCGCGATGTTCGTAATTCTCCACTATCTCAGTTTCTAAATCGGATCTGAGCCGTTTCAGCCGCCCAAGTGCTTTCTTTTCGCTTATAAGTTTCATCTTTCGAAACAAACCCTCTTACTTGCGCTCAAGCCGCCCCATGATACAATCTTCAGGAATAGTTTTAACACATTCACGGGGGTTTATGCTCAAAGAAGGCGATAAGGCACCTGATTTTAATGCTAAAGATCAGGATGGTAAGGACGTAAAGTTAGGCGATCTAAAGGGCGAGCGCGTCGTTCTGTATTTTTATCCGAAAGATGATACGCCGGGCTGCACGAAAGAGGCATGCTCGTTTCGCGACGCAGACGACATCTATCGGGCGAAAGGTATTAAGGTTTTTGGCGTGTCAACCGACGACGAAAAATCGCATCAGAAATTTATCTCAAAATACCAACTTCCATTCGACCTTTTGGCCGATACGGACAAGAAGATAGTCAACGATTACGGTGTCTGGGGCGAGAAGAGTATGTATGGTAAAAAATACATGGGCACTAATCGCAAGACGTTTTTGATAGACGCCGACGGCAAGATCGCAAGGATATTCGACAAGGTCGATGTCGCCGCGCACGCCGACGAGGTGCTTCAGGCCTTTGGGGAAAAATAATTATGATCAAGAAAATCGACTATTTCGCAGTGCTCGTATTACTTGGTTTCACGGTATTTGTGATCGGATGTCAAAAAGACGCTACGACCGCCGTGAACAATACGGCTGCGGCGAACAATACCGCAAACGTGGCAACAGCTCCGGCCGACAATGCCGCGCGAATATCCCTCGCGGAAGCAAAGGCAAGTTTTGATGCCGGAACGGCTTTCTTTGTCGATACGCGGGCAGAGGGAGCATATAACCAGGAACACATAAAAGGTGCGATCAATGTCTCGATGGATAAACTCGAGGCAAAACTCAAGGAATTGCCCAAGGATAAAAAGATCATCGCCTACTGTTCCTGACCAAACGAACACACCAGTGCCAGTTTGGTATCTGAACTAAAACGAAAAGGATTTGAAAACGCTTACGCTTTGGTAGGTGGAACCCAGGCTTGGAAAGACGCCGGATATCCTATGAAGAGTGAAAAGTGAAAAACTAATAGTGAAAAGTTAGGAACGCTTGATGAATAATTTTTCACTTTTAACTTTTAGTTTTTCAGTAACTCGTCGCAGATGCGTCCCGCCGTTTTGCCATCCCAGAGCGGCGGGATCGTTGCGTTTACACCCAGATTTTCGTTTGCGATAACGTCAAAAGCGGCTTGCTTGATCTTTGCCGGATCGGTGCCGACGAGAACATTTGTGCCCAATTCGATCGTAACCGGACGCTCGGTATTTTGACGCAATGTCAGACACGGGATTCCGAGCACCGTCGTTTCTTCTTGCAAGCCGCCCGAATCAGTGAGCACAAGCCGTGCTCCGCTGTATAGCCGCATGAAATCGATATATCCGAGAGGTTCGACTAAGCGAATATTAGAGTTTGCAATTGTGTCCGCCAGGCCAAATTCGGCAATCTTGGCGCGCGTTCGTGGGTGAACCGGGAAAACGATGGGAAGCCTTTCGCTAATCTCAATTATCGTATCGATAATGCCGGAAAATATCGCCTTGTCATCAACATTTGACGGACGATGCAGCGTCAGCACGGCGTAATCCTGTCCATCGAGCTCCAACTCCTCTCGCACCCGCGAGCTTTCTGCGATCTTAAGGTGTTCAAACAGAGAGTCGATCATTACGTTACCTACAAAACGGATTTTTTCGGCGGAGATTCCCTCCTGACGAAGATTTTCATCCGCGTCCTGCGAGGTCGTAAAAAGCAGATCAGAGATCGCGTCAGTGAGAATTCGATTGATCTCTTCAGGCATCGTCCGATCGCGTGACCGCAGCCCGGCCTCAACGTGTGCGACCCTCACGCCGAGTTTTGCGCAAACGAGGGCGCAGGCAATTGTCGAATTTACATCACCTACGACCAACACCCAGTCGGGCTTTTCCTGCAGCACGACGGGCTCGAATTCGATCATTATCTTTGCCGTCTGCACCGCGTGCGAACCGGAACCCACGCCAAGATGGACATCCGGCTTCGGCATTCCCAGATCGTCAAAAAATGAATCCGACATCGCAGCATTGTAATGCTGGCCGGTATGCACGATCATCGGCAAAAACTCCGCCGGCCGACGCTTCATCTCGGCGTAGATCGGCGCGACCTTCATAAAGTTGGGCCGAGCACCGACGATGAGAAGAACTTTGAGCGGAATCAAATTCATCTAGCACATTGGAATCAAAAATGAATCGGGAAAAATTGAGCTCAGTAAATAGAGTATTCCGTCGAGCAAAAATGACCAGGCAATTCCTAGCAGTACCGCGCTTCTAAAGGTCTTATCGGAATACCCCTTTCGCTCGTAAAAATACCAAATCATGAGATACCATATGCCAATACGCAATATTACATACCAGACAACAGGAGTAATCAGTGCCGCCAAAAGAATCGTCAATAGTCCGAGCCCAAGTCCGACGACCGTCCTGAAAACACCGAACCAGATCGGACAAACGTTCTTTTTAAAGATCCGGTTAAGAACTACACCTGCGACAGAATATCCGACGACTTTGAAAACGAGTAATGGTACGGGATTCGGAATAGATCCTGGCATATTTTAAAGTCTAACGATTCTCGCTCGACTATTATCTCGTAAATCACTCGACAACGCATTGCGAGTATCTACCACAAGCGGCGCGAGTTTACAGACGCGGTCGTAATCGACATTCGAGTGTTCGGTGCAGATGATCACGCAATCTGAATTCGAGATAAGGTCGTCCGATAGCTCTTTGTTGTAGAGCGGTTCGGCGTCTCCGATAGTATAAGCGTGATCAAAAGTAACCTTTGGAACGAACGGATCGTGGTAAAACACATCTGCTCCGTCTGCCCGCAGCAGGTCGATGATCGACAATGCAGGTGACTCGCGCATGTCGTCGATGTCTTTTTTATACGCAACGCCGAGAATTAGAATTTTCGACCCGTTGACCGCCTTTTTGTCATCGTTTAGAGCGGTTGAGGCAAGCTCAACAACATACGCGGGCATTGTCGAATTAACCTGCTCGGCGAGCGAAATGAACTGCGAATCAAATCCGTGCTGACGAGCTTTCCACGACAAATAATGCGGGTCAAGCGGTATGCAATGTCCACCGATCCCAGGGCCGGGATAGAACGGCATAAAGCCAAAAGGTTTGGTCGCGGCGGCAGTCACGACCTCCCAGGTGTCGATGCCGAGAGCGTTGCAGAGCTTGGCCATTTCGTTTGCCATCCCTATGTTTATTGCCCGAAATGTGTTCTCCCAAAGCTTTGCTGCCTCTGCGACCCGCGCCGAAGAAACCGGGAAGACATTGTCCACGATCTGGCCGTAAAGCATCGCCGCAATGTCTGTCGAATCCGGCGAGACGCCGCCAACCACCTTCGGGATGTTGTGCGTTTGAAACTGAGGATTACCCGGATCTACCCGCTCGGGCGAAAAGGCAAGCAGGAAATCGACGTCGAGCTTAAAGCCCTTTTCCTCAAACATCGGTTGCAAGATCTCATCGGTCGTACCAGGGTAAGTTGTTGATTCGAGGATAATTAACTGACCGGGCCGCATGTACCTCTGGATCTCGCCGCCGGCGGTCAGAATATAGGACATATCCGGATCCTTAGTCTTACGCAGAGGCGTCGGGACGCAGATGATTATTACGTCGCATTCGGCCAAACGGCTAAAATCCGTCGTCGCTGTCAGCTTGCCGTCGTCGACACATTTCTTGAGGTTTTCACTCGCCACATCCACGATGTACGAGCGGCCCGCGTTGACCTCAGCGGTCTTCGTCTCATCCACTTCAAAGCCGATGGCGTTAAAGCCCTTTAGGCAAAACTCTACAATAAGCGGAAGGCCGACATAGCCCAGCCCGATGACGCCAATACGGGCGCGCCTTTCAGAAATAAGTAGTTGAAGATCGTCTTTTATCATTGCGTTTAAGATCAAGAAATTACCAGTGATTTGCAGAGCGAAACGAAGCGTGTTTGGCGGTCAATTTGCCCAAGTATTAAACTATGGTAAGTGCGGCGGTTAGTCAAGAATGTAGTCATAAAAGCTAATTCGCATCGCTTACAGTTCGCCTAAGCAATCATCTGTATCTATACTCAACAGGGACGGGTTCTCTCCCGCCGGCTATGAGCACAGAGATCACTTCGCAAAATCCCGTAGTTAAATCCGTGATCGAAGGCACGGCACCTCGCCCTGCGCAACTCGCGGCGTCGCGCGGTATATTGCCTCTGCCGCAGAACGACTTGCTCGAAATATTAGTCGCTTTTTATGATGGATCAGACAAAGAATTAAAGGAAAATGCACTAAATACGCTGCGCTCGCAGCAAACCGAGGCGCTCGAGTCGACGATTCGTTCCGCTGAGGTCGCGCCCAGGGTGCTCGCATATTTTGCGGAGCAAACTGAACTACCGGTTGCGATCCACGAGGCGATCGTGACGAATGTCAAAACTCCTCCGGCGGCTATTGCCGCATTTGCCGCAAAGACACAAAACGGTTCGCTGCTCGAACTGCTTTCATTCAATCAACAGCTTTTGATCCAAAATCCCGCGATCATCGATGCGATCATCGGGAATTCTAACAAAACGCCCGAAGCGGACCGGCGGGCGAGTGAAATAAAACGCGAATTCTTCGAAAAGGAGCGCGGCGCACAGCAGATCGCCAACGAGCTGCGCGCGCAGGGAAACGAAGCTGCAGCCGAATTCGTCGAACAGTCTGAATTTGGCGAAGATCTCGAGGGCTCGGGCCTCAGCATCGAAGACGCGATCCTGCTCGCCGAGCACATCGAGGTTCCTGACCGCGAGACGGATGACTCCTGGCTGAGCCTCGAATTTATCGAGGAAATCTACGAAGAATCGGAAGAGCAGCGCAAGGCGACCCTCGATAAGATCATCGGTGAGTTTCAAAACGAAGAGGATGAGATATCCGGCGAACGTATCTCGATGATCAACCGGGTGATGAAGATGGGCGTCAAGGACCGTGTAAAACTCGGAATGAAAGGCGACCGCGAGGCCCGCAACATTCTCATTCGTGATCCAAACCGCCTCGTTTCATCAGCTGTCGTTAATAATCCGCGAATAACCGAACAAGAGGTCGAACTAATTGCGTCGATGCGGTCGGTTTCTGAGGACATCCTGCGTCAAATTGCCTCGAACCGGCAATGGTCACGCAGCTACAACGTGATGCTCAGTCTTACCCGAAATCCCCGCACGCCGATGGCGAACGCTGTCACAATTATGAGTCGCCTGCAGATCCGCGATCTCCAGGGATTGTCGAAAAACCGAAATGTGTCCGACGCCGTCCGCCGCCATGCCTTACGGCTCGTCACCGCACGGACAGGCGGCCGAAAATAAATAAGCTTCATAATCGAAAGTAAATGCCATCGATCCTGAAAAAGCTCAAAACTACGCTCTCGATGATCAAATTCGAGCACACGCTATTTGCGCTTCCGTTTGCATTCTTGGGAGCGATATTGGCAGCAAACGGCTTACCCACACTTTGGCAAATGCTTTGGATAACCATTGCGATGGCCAGCGCACGTTCTGCCGCAATGACATTTAATCGAATCGTCGACCGCGATATTGACGCCGCAAATCCGCGCACCTCAGACCGCGAACTCCCCTCAGGCAAACTCTCAGTCGGCTTTGCGTGGATGTTTCTCTATGTCTCGATCGCGGTGTTTTTGCTCGCGTCCTATTCACTCAATTGGCTGACGTTTGCACTTTCACCTGTCGCCCTGATTTTCGTGCTGGGATATTCATACGCCAAACGATTTACGGCACTTGCTCACATCTTTTTGGGTATCGCATTGGCAATTTCGCCGTCCGCGGCATGGATCGCGGTGCGTGGGTCGCTCGATAACGAGGTTCCGATCCTGCTCTCTGTGTTTGTGATGATATGGACGGCAGGGTTTGACGTACTCTATGCGTGCCAGGATTTCGAATTCGACCGCCGAAACGGTTTGCGATCGATACCGGCACGGTTTGGTATCAAGAACTCACTATGGATCGCACGCCTTTTTCACTTTCAGGCCTTTATCGTGCTGCTGTTGCTTTTCCTCGCGACGGGCACGAGCTGGTTTGCACTCGCCGGCGTCGTCGTTGTCGGTACTCTCTTTGTCTACCAGCATTCGCTCGTCAAAGCCAACGATTTAAGCAGAATGAACGCCGCGTTCTTTACGACAAACGCATTCGTGAGCGTGATCTTGCTCGTGACATTTGGCGGAGCTGTGTTTGTCAATCGGGGCGGCCACTAGATGAAATGAAAAACATCACGATCGCAGACAAACGAGCTTTCGCCGCCGAGATCAGCAAGCGGTTAAAAAAGCTGTATCCGGACGCTCACGTTGAGCTTGATTACTCGAACGCGTTCGAGCTGACGATCGCGTCGATACTCGCGGCGCAGAACACTGACGTTAACATCAACAAACTCACGCCGGAACTGTTTCGCAAATACCGCGGGCCCGCCGATTATGCGAACGCCCCGACCGAGGAACTCGAGAAAGACATCCACGCCTCAGGTTTTTTCCGGCAAAAGGCAAAGTCCATTCAGGCAGTGAGCAAGAGATTGATCGAAGATTTCGGCGGCAAGGTACCCGAGACGATGGACGAACTATTAACCCTGCCCGGGATCGGCCGTAAGACGGCAAATGTCGTCCTCGGTGACGCACTCGGTATCGCTGCTGGGATCGTCGTCGATACCCACAACATTCGCCTCTCAAATCTGCTTGGGCTTTCGGATCAGAAAAACGCCGACAAGATCGAACGAGAACTGATGGAACTCATCCCCGAAAAAGACTGGATCCAATTCGGCCAATGGATCACCTGGCACGGCCGCCGCGTCTGCAACGCGAAAAAGCCGAAGTGCGAGGAATGTGTGTTGTCCGATATTTGCCCGTCGAGCCGAATCTAGACCACTCGGAATCGAAACGACTTTCATGAGAGGTTTTGTTAATATTGCAGTAGTATGCAGTTCTCATTTGATAAAAAACGAAGGTCAAGGATGTTATAAAGATGATCGAAAAGGAAGGGTGGCATTTCGTCAGAATACGCGGCAGTCATCGCCAGTTTCATTATCTAATAAAAACTGGAACCGTTACGATCTCTGGTAAGGAAAGTATCGACATCCCAATAGGCACATTGAACATTGTCCTAAAACAGGCTGGACTTAAGAAATAGTGAGGTTGTCTATGCGTTACATGGTCGTCATTGAAAAGGGTGAAACAAGTTTCGGGGCTTATGTTCCCGATTTGCCGGGTTGCGTCGCTGTTGGCGAAACTGAGCAAGAGGTCAAACAACTCATTCAAGAAGCCATCGAATTCCATCTCGAAGATTTGGCCGAATCTGGAGTTCAAATACCACCGGCAATGTCCACGGGCGATTATGTCGAGGTCTTAGCGGCATAGCTATGTTGCGATCCGTGTTACAGTTCGTCGCGAAAGTTCGATGGCTAACAGCCGCGATACTGCTTATCTTTGGGCTTATTTACTTGAATTCTGCAGTATTTAATTTCTGGGCGGCTGACGTTCCGCCTCGCCTTTATCCGGAGCAATATCGAGCGATAGGCAGCAAACACCTCGGGATTTCAGTTTTTCTAATTATTTTAGCCGTTATAATACCTATTCTTTTTCGAAAGAAAAACAACTCCCAATAAATACATATGCAGTTATCATTCGATAAAAATTTAATAGACATCGCATTTAAGGTCGAGGACGGCGAGCGTCTGACGTTCGACGAAGGCCTCGCTCTCTACAACACCACCGACCTAAACGCGCTCGGCAAATTAGCCGACACCGTTCGCCGCCGCAAGCACGGCCTGACGACGTATTACAACGTCAACCGCCACTTTAACCACACGAATATCTGTGTAGCGGATTGTAAATTCTGCGGGTTTTATCGACGTGCGAGACAGGACGACGCATACACGCACTCAGTCGAAGAGGGAATCGAGATCGCTCGTTCTGCAGTTGCCGAGGGCGCGACCGAGCTGCATATCGTCGGCGGTTTGAACAGCAAACTGCCGTTTGAGTATTACACCGATCTTTTCTCTTCGCTTAAACGTGAATTCCCAAAACTCCATCTCAAAGCCCTGACGATGGTGGAACTTGATTTCTTTGCCCGGTTTTACAAGATATCGGACGAAGATCTGATCGAGCGTCTGCACGCCGCGGGTATGGATTCGTGCCCCGGCGGCGGTGCCGAGATCTTTGCGGAACCGACGCGCAGCCGCATCTGCGACCACAAATGCGACGGCCCACGTTGGCTCGAGCTTGCCGGAAAAGTTCACAAGGCTGGTCTCAAGACCAACGCGACGATGCTTTACGGCCACATCGAATCTATCGAAGACCGCATCGACCATTTCATAAAACTCCGCGAACAGCAGGACAAGACCGGCGGCTTCCAGTGCTTCATCCCGCTCGCGTTCTACCCGCCGGGCACCGCGCTCGACAGCCTGCCCGGCCCCGACGCGATCGACAATCTCAAGACCATCGCCGTCTCACGCCTGATGCTCGACAACTTCGACCACATCAAGGCCTACTGGGTCATGCTCGGCAAAGCCACCGCCCAGACCGCCCTCCACTTCGGCGCCAACGACCTCGACGGCACCATCACCGACGGCGGCGAACTAACCCACGCCTACGCCGCCGAAGGCGAAGTAAAAATGACCAAACAAGAGATCATCGAAATGATCCAACGCGCCGGCTTCGAAGCTGTCGAAAGAGACACGGTATATAATAGAGTCGAGCAGCGTGCAAAAGCCTGATGCATTTGAGATACCAACGGAGGTAGTATGACCGCAACGACAGCTGATTTAATCTCGATCGCCGATTCACTGCCGATCGATCTGAAATTGGAGTTGATAGACAAACTTCTTGAGAGCGTGTCGCCTCGAACGAACGAGATCGACGAACTCTGGAAAACCGAGATCGCACGTCGAATTGACGAAGTAGAAAGCGGCACGGTACAGACGATTCCGGGCGACGAAGTTTTCGCAAAGGTCCGAGAGCGATTCGGTAAATGAGATTTTCGTTTCATCACGGAGCCGAGGTCGAATTCTGGCGTGCGATCGACTTTTACGAAGATTGCGAACCTGGCCTAGGCCATGAATTTTCGGACGAAGTTTTTGCTACTATTGGCCGCATTCTCCGTTTTCCTGAATCATGGCCACAATATTCGTATCGTTCGCGGCGATGTATTTGCAATCGCTTTCCGTACACTATCGTTTATCGCGTAGTTGGTGATGAGGTCGTGATTTACGCCGTAATGCACAAAAACGAAAACCAAACTATTGGAAAGATCGACTTTGAAATTGATTTCAACGACCTCGACGGCACCATCACCGACGGCGGCGAGCTCACCCACAGCTACTCCGTCGAATCCGGCGGCGAACTATGACCAAACAAGAGATCATCGAAATGATCGAGCGCGCAGGCTTCGAGGCCGTCGAACGCGACACCGTCAACAACCGCGTCGCGGCAGTGTAGGTTTGTCGTCTAGGTGCGGGATGAGAGTCAAGGGTCATCATTTTGGCCGTTCGGTTCCGATAAAGACCATTATGGAGGCAAACGATCGCGATTTGCGAGAACAGAAAAAGACGTTACCCATTGATGATTTCTGGGTAACGTCTTTTTTAATTATCTCAGATCTCTATCTGTTAAATTTATCAGGGTATCTTTACGGCAATGCAGCGATCCAGGCTTCCAGTGCTGAACGGGTGATGCCGAATCTGACATGACCGCTTCCAAGTCCCACTACCTCGATTATCTGAATGCCCGAGCATCCGCCTGTATCAATAACGGTTATTCCTGCCGAAGTGCCGCCCGCATCAATAAAGTTGCCGAGTTCGTTGGCATAGAAACGGTTCTTTCTAAGCCCTGCAGGTCGGTCTTCAGGCAGAACAGTGCCCGGGCAGACATCATCGGCATCAAAAACACCGTCGCCATCCGCATCGGGCGGCGATTGTACTTCAAATGCTCCCATATCGACGGCAGCACCAAAGATCCTTGCAAAGCCGGTTCCCCGCTGATCGGTTGTGATTCCCACCGGGATCAGGAGATCGCTGCCCGCATTGATGGCCGGACTGCCTGCCAGCAAGGCATGAGTCTGGGTCGGACCGCCGTTATTCTGCAAAGGCCCGAGATTCGGATCGCCGGTGCGATTTCCATTGATTCCGCTTGTCACGCCGCAACTGCCGTCTTCGATTAAACTAAACTCCGCGTTAATCGTGCCGCTGGAGTTGAAACAATCTCCACCGGACGGGCTGTTTGCAACGATCGAGTTCTTGAGAGTCACGGAACCATACTGACTACTAAGAATGCCCCCGACAAATGGTGCGCTATTGCCCGAAAATGTGCTGTTGGTAATGTTGGCGGTAGCTAGTCTGCCTGGTGAGCCCACGTTCCAAATCGCGCCGGCGGCGCCGCCGCCGCCTGCCGCCGTATTACCCGAGATGGTCGAGTTGGTAACGGTCAAAGTGCCGTCGTTGTTGGCAATACCGCCGCCGATACCGCCGCCGCCGCCTGCCGCCGTATTACCCGAGATGGTCGAGTTGGTAACATTCAATGTGCCGAGGCTGAAAATACCGCCGCCCCAGTATCCCGTATTACCCGAGATGGTCGAGTTGGTAACGGTCAAAGAGCCGACGTTGAAAACACCGCCGCCGTTACTTCCGGAGCCGGAGTTCCCACCCGAGATGGTCACACCATTGATCACCACTGTTGCACTGGACGTGACACCAAATACACGGCTGGCATTATTTCCTGAGATCGTTAGTTGATCTGCTCCCGGTCCGTTGATCGTCAATGTTCCGTTGTTGGCAATGAGGAGGTCGCCACTCGTTAATATGATCATTCCTGTCACGCTGAATTCGATCGTGTCATTATCAGGGTTTGCATTCGCTGCCTGTATCGCATCCCGCAATGTGCAGGTTGCATCACAAGTGAAGTCGCCCGCGTCGCCAAGTGCATTAACCGTATAGGTCGCCGCCTGTGCCTGTATCGCACCGATGCCGAGCAGGATTACCATCATCGTTATCATTGTTGTTCTCTTCATCTTATTTTTTTCTCCTAAATTTTGTTGCAGCAACTTCCGGATTTCCAAAGAAACCGACTTCCAACTCGAGAAGCCGGTTTCTGGGAAAATTCGAATTTCGTTTAAGGCAATGCAGCGATC
>Ga0209798_10000484_pt1 | contig 23832 bp, 15 predicted proteins | sample DOMMetBare3Fresh_FD_187475 | JGI IMG/M metagenome (GOLD analysis project Ga0209798, IMG submission 187475) | Wetland sediment microbial communities from St. Louis River estuary, USA, under dissolved organic matter induced mercury methylation -... | ecosystem: Environmental > Aquatic >... | reverse complement strand
GAACGGTCGCCCGCGGCGCGCGGGCGGGCTCGCGGCGAGCAGCTCGCCGGCTCCGCGCCACGCGGAGCCGAGCGCGAGCGCGAGCCCTCGCTCCGCGGCGGGGTCGTCCGCGCGCCGGGCCGCGAGCGCCAGCGCCGCGAGGCCGGCGGCCAGCGCGCAGCCGAACGCGACGGCGATCCCGAGCACGAGCAGCAGCCCGAAGCCACGGACCATCGGGACGGGCGACAGGACCAGCACGAGGAAGCCGACCGCGGTCGCGAGCGCCGCCGTGGCGAGCGTCGGGCCGCCGGCCGCAACCGCTGCGCGCGCCGCCGCGCCCGCCGCGACGGTCCCGCCGCGGCGTTGCTCGTCGAAGCGCGCCTGCAGCTGGATCGCGTAGTCGACCGCGAGTCCGATCAACACCGGCAGCACCGCGATCGAGGCCATCGTCAGCGCGACGCCGAGCAGCGACGCGAGGCCGAACGTGATGCCGGCGGCGACGAGCGCGAGCCCCAGCGGCAGCAGTCGCGGGCGACTGCGGAAGACGAGCGCCAGCGTCGCCGCCATGACGAGCAGCGCCCCGATGAGCAGCACGACGATCGCGTGCGCGATGCCGTCAGCGAGGCCCTCGAGCACCACCGGTGCCCCGGTGACGGTGTAGGTGCCGGCGCGCAGGCGCCACTGCGGCATCGCGACCGCGGCGCGCACCAGCGCGATCGCGCGGCGGCGCTCGGATTCGCCGAGGTCGGGGCGCAGGCGAACCTGGATCAGCGCGCTGCGGCTGTTCGGGAAGAGGTAGGCGAAGCGCGCCTTGGGCACCGATGCGCCGCGGGCCGGGTCGAAGACGAGCTTCGAGATCAGCGCCGTGCTGTCCAGGCGGAACGGCGGCGTGACGCCGTAGCGCAGCGCGAACTGCGTCGCGGTGTTGACGAAGACGGCCAGGGCCGCCTGCCGCGCCGCCTGCGCGTAGCGCTCCTGCGTCGCGGCGTCGAGACCCTGGGCCGCGGCCAGCTTGCGCGCGGCGCGCTCGGCCCGCACGACCTTGGTCTGGGCCGCCGTGAGCTGGGCCTTGTAGGAGTCGTCGAGCGTGTTGACGGCCTCGTTGAGGAACGTCGCGGGGCCGTAGACGACCTGCGCCGGCCGCAGCTGCGCAAGCTGCGCGCACGGCCCGCGCGCACCGCCCGTGGGGACGACGCCGCGCGGCGGCCGGCCGCCGAGGCACCCTTCGAGCTTGAGCAGCCGCCCGAGGTCCGCCGTCAGGACGAGCTCCGGGAGCGACTCGCGCACGAGCACGATGACCGCGTCCTCGCCGAAGCGCCGGTGGTAGACCTCGGTGGCCTTGAAGCTCGCCGTGCCACGGCCCACGAGTGTGTCCGCCGTGGCGCTCGGCTGCAGCCGCAGGGCCAGCCCGGCGCCGCCGAGGGCGACCACGGCGATGACCGCCAGCACCAGCCAGGGGCGGCGCACGGCGGCGCCGGCGATTCGCTGCATCGCTCGTTCGGCGCTCACGATCGCGTCAGGCTACGCCCACCGCCGGTCCGCGCGCGGCAGCGCGCCGACGCGAAGCCGATCCGCGCGCGGCAGGACACGGACCTGCGGCCGCTCCGGGCTCAGGGCTTCGCGTCTTGGCGGACGCGTGGGAACTGGGTCTGCTCGGTGACGGCGCCGAGCGCCGGGACCTTGCCCTGCTTGACGCACGGTCCGGCCTGCGGGCCGCTGGGCGTCAGCACGAAGGCGTTGATCAGGTCGCGCAGGTCCTCGGAGAGGTAGGGCGAGGGGGCCGGGTCGATCTTCGGCACGGCACGGCCGCAGTTGCGATCGTCATAGACCGGCAGCCCCGCGGCGAGGTTCCGGAACGCCTCCGGCAGCTGGTACGCGTTCGAGCGGTTCGTCCCGATCCGCTGCGGGAACAGCGCGAGCATCTCGGGACCGTTGACGGACCCGCCGCGCAGGTAGTTCTTCCGCACGCCCTGCTGGTTGGGCCCCTCCGCCTGGGTGACGGCGGTGGCGTTGGCGATGAAGGCGGTGAGCTCGTGCTTGTAGGCGTCGAGGCCGCGCAGCACCGGGTTCAGCGACCGCAACCACGGATCCAACTGCCCCAACAACGGCCGCGCGCCACCCAAGAACCGCTCGAACGCCGGCAACCCCCGCACCGACGCATCGAACAACGGCCCCAACCCCGCAAAGAACGCCTTCAACGGCACCGCCGTCAACCGCGCCTCACGCAACGTCGGCGCCAACTGCCGCGCCACCGGCCGAAACTCCGACACCAACGGATCCGTATCCCGCGCAAACCGCGTCACCCGCTCAACCGTCAACTTCCCCTCACGCTCAAACGCCGGCAACGCCCGGAACAACCCCCGCACCTCCTCAGACCGCGACGCCAACGTCCCAAACACCCGCTCCGCATTCGACACCAACCCCCGCAACTGCCCCCGCCGCTCCGTCAACGCCGCAAACACCTGCCCCGTATTCGCCACCAACCGCCGCGTCGCCCCCTGCTGCGACGCCAACACCCGCAACACCTCATTCCCCTGCTCCGCGAACACCGGCAAATTCCCGAACACATCCGACAAATCCCGCCCCCGCCCCACGAACCCCTGCGCCAACGACTGCAACCACACCTGAAACGACGCCCGCGTCCGACCATCAAACGCCCGGAAGATCTCATCCAACTCCACCGTCGCAGACACCCGCGACGCCGCCAACACACCACCCTCCCGAATCACCGGCGCCGAAGGCGACCCCGGCGACAACTCCACATACGTCTCCCCCAACAACGTCTTCTGCCGCAACACCGCCCGCGAATCAGACGGCAACGGCGCATACCGCGGATCGAGCTCGATCACGACCGCGCTGCGGCCGGTCACCGACGGCTTGACGCTCTTGACCTTGCCGACGCGCACGCCGGAGATCGTCACGTCGGCCTCCTGCGCCAACTGCGTCGCCTCCGCGAACGACGTCCGGAAGCGATAGCCCTTCGCCTTCAACGGCGTCGGCCCGCCGAACGCCAACCACAAGAACAACAAGATCCCAAAACACGACAGCGCAAACCCCGCCATCACCAACAACCGCCCCAACGTCGGCGCCTGCTTCTGCATCGCGCTAGCCCCCGGTGCAGTTCTCGGGCGGGTTGAGCAGATTGACCAGCACGCCGAGCTGCGGGCTGTTCGCCGCCACGCGCTTGAGCAGCTGGATGTTGCCGCACTGGACCAGGACGATGCCGCGGCGGATCGGCCCGTGGGCGTCGGCGGTCGAGAAGACCGACGCGCCCGCGTGGTTGAGCCAGGCCAGCCAGAAGAGGTAGCCCTCGTCGGCCTGGCCGGGCGGGTTGTAGGCCAGCGCGTTGAAGAAGTGGTTGAGGACCTTGAACGTGCTCACGAGGTCGGGCGCCAGGCCGGCCAGGTCACGCGTGGCGGGCACGGCGGCCGCCACCGTCGGCAGGGCGCGCTTGGTGAACGGCCGCAGCTTGTCGGCGATCACCGGCGTGGTCGCGTCGAAGAACGCCCGCGAGGAGGTGAGCGCGGGACCCAGCGCGCGCGCGGCCGGCCGCAGCGACGCGAGCGCCGGGCCGAGCTCGGCCGCGAAGGCGTCGGTGCGCTGCAGCGCCGTGTTCGTCGCGCGCAGCGTGCTCGGCAGCTCGGCGAGCAGCGACTGGAGGCTCGTGTTCTGGCGCGCGAACGCGCCCAGCACGGCGTTGGAGCTCTTGACGAACTGCGTCAGCTGCCGGTCCTTGGAGCCGAGCGCCTCCGAGATCAGGCGGAAGTTGTGGATCGCGTGGGCGACGTTGCGCCGACGCGCCGCGACGAGGCGCGTGGCCTTGGCGACGTCGCGTCCGGTCGGCTTGAAGCGGCGCAGCACCGACGAGAAGGCCGGGCCCTGGTCCTTCAGCCCCTTTCCGCCGCCCGCCAGCAGCAGGCGCAGGTAGTCGCGCGTGTCGCCGTCGAGCACCGCCAGGATCTCGTCGGGGTTCACGTTGGGCAGCGTGTTGGCCACCGGCAGCGTCGCGCCGTCCTTGAGCCTGCCCGCGGCCGGGTGCCCCGGGAAGAGCTCGATGATCATGTCGTTGAGGCCGGTCTTCGGCCGCAGCAGCATGGTCGCGTCGCGGTAGATGCGGCTGTACTTGCGGCGCACGTTCATCGTCACCACGGCGCGGCCGTCGACGAGGTCGACGCGCGAGATCTCCCCCACGCGGACGCCGGCGATGTTCACGGTCTGGCCCTGCCCCGGGGTGACCGACTGCGCCGTCGAGAACTGCGCCTTCAGCTTGAAGAAGTCGGTCCCGACGCCCGGCACCCACTTGGGCAGGTAGAGCCGCTGGTTGGACAGGATGTAGCCGCCGATCCCGACGCCGATCACGACCAGCACGACGATCGCGAGGAAGTCCTTGCGGTACTTGCGGATCGCGACCCTCATCGCGTGCCTCGCGCGCGTGGCGCCGTCGCCGTGCGCGTCGTCGTGGCGCCGAGGACCTCGTCGCCGGGACCGACCGCGGCGGCGGGCCCGTTGAGATCGGGAGCCTGGTTCTTGGCGCACGGGACGTCCTTGCGGACGGGCGAGAGCTTGCCGGGGTACTTGGGCCGCGTGCCCAGCGGCGCCAGCGCGGCGTTGCCGACGAGCCGGAACCTGTCGGCCTGGCCGGGGATCTTGCGCGAGGCGATCGGCGTGGCCCCGCCACCCGACTGGAAGCGGATGTAGGACCCGTTCCCGTCGAAGTTCTGGCCCTCGCCGTTGAAGCCGACGATCGTGTACCAGAACTCCTTGTAGTTGGCCGCGCCCGAGCTCAGCGCGCCGTCGTCGAGCACCACGTTGCCGCTCGGGACGAGGATCTTGCTCGTGCACTGCGCCAGCGCGTCGGCCTCGGGCAGGAAGCCGATCGTCCCCTGCGCCGTCCGCGCCAGCTCGGGCGCCAGCGCGCGCAGCTGGACGGAGAGCCCGCCGAGCTCGTCGCGCCCGACGAGGCCGCGGACCTGGGCGATCCACGGCAGGCTCGCGTCGAGCGTCGCCGGGGTCTCACGCACGCCGGGCAGGATCTCGCGCGCGAACGCGCGCGTGTCGGGGAACGCCGCGTTGAGGTGGTCGAACGTGCGGTTGGCGACCTGGAGCGTCGGCCCCAGCTCGCGGATCGACGCGCGCAGGTCGGCCTGTCGCGCGGCGAACGCGGCGGTCGTGGTGTTGAAGTTCGAGATGAAGCCCTTGAGGTCGTCCTCGCTCGTCGCGAGCGCGGCCGCGACGCGGCCGAACGCGGCGATGAGCCGCGGGAGGTCGCGCGGCGACGAGCCGCGCAGCGCGGTGTTCACGATCGCCGAGCCCTTGAACGCCGGCTTGCCGTAGTCGAGCGCGCCGTTGAGCGCCTCGGCGCCCGTCTGGCCGCGGACCGACGGGTCCTGCGTCGCGTCCTCCGCGCGCGTCGGCTTGTGCGTCAGCGCGCCGCCGTAGCCGTCGAGCAGGTCCTTGAGGTCCTGGCGCGAGTCGGTCTGCAGCGCGCCGAGCAGCTGGTCGAGCTGCACCGGGGTGGCGGTCTGGGTGACCTTGATCGTGTCGCCCGACTCGAGCGTGGCCGCCGACGGGGTGCCGGGCTTGATGTCGACGAAGTAGTTCCCCTCGAGGAAGATCCGGGGGCGGATCTTGAGCGTCGCGTCCTTGTGGATCGGCAGGCCCTTGTCGTCGATCTCCATCGTCACCAGCGCCATGTCGGTGTCCTTGTAGCGCTCGACCCGCTTCACCTTGCCGACGTTCACGCCGGCGATCCGCACGGGCGATGCGAGGCGGATCGAGTTCGCGGACTCGAACACGGCCTTGACCTGGAACCCGTGCGTGAACGGGATGTGCTTGGCGAAGCCGAAGTAGGTGGCCGCGCCCGCGACGACCAGCAGGATCAGGCCCGCCTTGAGCGGGTTCATGCCCGTGCGGTCCTTGCGCGGGATGCGCACGACCTCCCCGCTCCTCGTCCTCCGGCGTCGGCGACCGAGCATCAGCCCGTCCCTCCGGTCGGCGTCGTCAGCGGCAGCTGGTCCTCGGTCGTCACCTTCAGCGGGCCGCCGGGGTTGCCAATCGTCGTCTGGCCCACGACGTAGGGCTCGTTGCCCGCCTCGCACTCGCGCGGCTGGCCGGGGGCGGCCGTGTTGGGATAGGGGTTGCTGTGCAGGTGGTTCTCGATGCTCGGCCCGTTGGCCGGCGCGGAGGCGGGGCCGCCCTCGTTGTTCGGCCCGACGGGCGGCGCGATGATGCCGAACCGCTGCCACGTCCCCACGCCGTCGCCGTCGCTGAGCAGGCTGTTGACGTTGCGGAACAGCAGGTTCACGTAGTTGCAGACGGTCTGCGTCGGCGTCGCGAAGTCGATCGTCGGCGCGAGCGCCGAGACGGTTCCCTTGAGGTCGGTGAGCCCGATCGGGACGCGCGCGTCCTCGCTGAACGCCTTCAACGCGTCGAGCGCGCTCGCGAGCCGCGCGTTGAACGCGGGCGCGCGGCGGGCCGCGGTGGTGCCGAGCACGAAGGCGTCGGCGAGGTCGCCCGCGCCGAGCCGCAGCTGGCGGATGCCCGGGCGCAGGTCCTTGAACAACGCCGTGCTGTTGGCGAGGAACGGGCGCTGGAGCGGGAGGTTCTTGATGGCGGCATCGAGCGCCGGGGGGCCGCCGCTGATGGATTCCTGGATGTAGGGGCGCGCGACGTCCGCGAACGCCGTGAAGGTCTTGTCGAGGTTCGCGAACAGGTCGGCCTGGGTCTGCGCCACCGGCGCGACGGCAGCCGCCGCGTCGTCGAGCGCGCGGAAGAAGCGCCCGAGCCCGGTGCGCGGGTCGGCGAGGTTGCGCGCCACCGGCTCGAGCCGGCTGAGCAACGACGGGAGCTCGCCGATCGTCAGGTTGAGGCTCTGGCCACGGCCCGCCAGCGCGTCGGAGAACTCCTTCAGATCGACCTGGCTCGCGCGCCGCGTCGCGGCGTCGAACGTGTTGAAGACCTCATCGATCTCGATCGGCTCGGTGACCGACCGCTTCAGCGGGATCGTCGCGCCGTCGAGATAGCCCTGCGTCGACGTGCCCTTCGTGATCTCGAGGTACTTGAGGCCGAGCGAGGAGCGCGGGCGCACGAGCAGCGTCGAGTCGACCGGCAGCGGCTTGATCGTCGTCTCGAGCCGGAGGTCGAGCAGCGCGAACACGCGGCCGTCCCGCGCGGTGACGGGCCGGATGCTCTTGATCAGGCCGACGCGGGCGCCGCCGATCCGCACCTCGTTGCCCTTGACGAGCTGCGCGGCGCTCGGCACCTGGGCCTTGAGCTGGTACGTCGGCACGAACGGCAGGCCCCCGTTCGCGTTGTAGGCCAGGAACACGGCGACGATCGCGACGAGCGTCGTCGCGGCGCCGATGAGCACCGGGTTGGCGGCGATCGAGCCCGAGCCGCGGCGCCTCATCGCTGCGCTCCGAACAGGTAGTCGGCGAGGCCGGCGTTCGGATCAGCAGCGGCACCGGCGGTCGGCTTGGCGGGCGTCTGCGGCGTGGTCGTGGCGCCGGCCGGCGCGGGAGACGTCCCGGCCGGGGCGCTCGAGGCGGCCGGCGCGCGCGTCGCGAACCGCTCGCGCGCCGGCCGGGCCTTCGCCGTCGTCGCGAGGCTCCCCAGCGACGCCTGCGTCGCGCCCTCGGCGCCGCTGAAGTTCGCGCTGCAGAACGTGTTCGTCGCGATCGCGTAGCCGGTGCAGTTGTTCACGACGAGCTGCGCGCGCAGGTAGTGGCTGAGGCTGTCGAAGCCGTTGACGGAGCCGGCCGAGTAGATCAGGAAGTGCATGATCCCCTCGATCGTCTTCGTCGCCTCGAGGCTCGCCGTCAGCGCCGCGAGGTTGCGGAACAACGGCCTCGCGGGCGCGGCGAAGGCACCGAGCTGGTCGATGACGGGGCGCGAGGCGTCGAGCGCCGGGCCGGCGCGGTCGGCGAGCGTGCCGAGCGACTTGATCGCCGGCGTGCCGGCGCGCGTGATCGGTCCGACCTGCTCGAAGAAGCGGCTCACGTCGGGGCCGGCGGCGCGCAGGTCCGCCAGCACCGGCGTCGCCTGCTCGGCGAACTTGCCGAGCTGGTCGGCGGTCGGGCGCAGCTGGCGCAGGAACGGCGCGAAGCGCTGGATGCTGCGCTCCAGGTCGGTGCTGCGCTCGGCGGTGGCCTGGGCGGCCTTGTTCGCCTGGACGAAGAAGTCGGAGAAGCTCCCGCGGTCGCGCGCGAGCGGCTCGAGCACCTTGTCGGAGTCGCGCGCGAGGTTCGCGAGCACGCGGTTCTCGTCGGCCAGGATCTTCAGGACGCGATCGAACTGCTGCAGCGCCGGGTCGGCGCGGCGGATCGCGGTGCGGATGTCGTCGCCGCGACCCGCGAAGGCCGTGCCGAACTCGCCGAGGATGATCGAGAAGCGCTCGGCGTACGGCTTGCGCAGGATGTTCTGGATCAGGTCGATGTCGACCGGCGTCGAGGTCTGGCTGATCGGCAGCAGCCGTTGGCCGGCGCCGGGCTCGCCGCTGGGGATCCGGTCCAACGCGGGTGGCAGCGGCTCGCCGACCGCGCGCGGCTGCGTCGGCGTGCACTCGACGAACTTCTCGCCGAGCAGCGACTGCGGCCGGATCGTGCACGTCGCGTCCTGGCGGAAGTCCTGGAAGCCCGCGTCGTCGATGCGGATCACGACCGCGGCTTTGAAGTCCGGCGTGACGTCGAGCGAGTCGATCTGACCGACCTTGGCGCCGGCGATCTTGACGTCCTCCCCCGAGATGACCGAGACGGCGTTGTCGAAGATCGCCCGGACCTTGTAGCCGCCCCCGGAATCGCCGGCACCGACGTTGAGGACCACGACCGCGGTGGCGGCGACGAGCACGGCGGCGACGACGAGCGCGCGTCTCATGGGCCCGGGGGCACCGCGGTCGGGTCGCAGTCCACGGCCGTCAGGCCGCCGTCATCGAGGAACGGGGCCGAGCCGTCGAGCGGGGCCTGCGTGGCGCTGCCCGGGCAGCGCTTGCCGTTGGAGCGCTTGAGGCTCGAGAGGCGTTCCCCGGGTGAGACCGGCACGAGCGTCCCGCCGTCGGGGCCATCGACGAACTTGAACGGGAAGAACTCCGGCTGCACGCGCGCGAAATGGCCGTTCGCGTCGTAGTTGGCCGCGCCCTGCGAGAAGTCGCGCAGCCAGCCGACGAGGTCGGACGTGTACGGGCGGATGAAGTCGATCACGGGCTGCGAGGTCCGTAGCGCCTCGATCGAGTGCGGGAAGGCGGTGTCGGCGAGCTTCGCGAGCGTGACCGCGGAGCGCTCCGCGTCGGTGAAGTCGTTCGTGTCGCCGCGGGACGAGATCGAGGCGCTGAGGTCGGTGAGCGTCGGGCGCGCTTCGGCGAGCAGCGGCTCGAGCTGTCGCAGGAACGGGCCGAGCTTCTTGACGGCGGGCTTCGACGCCGAGACGAGCGCGTCGAGGTCGTCGAGCGTGGAGCGCAGGTTCACGAACGTCGTGTTCGCCTTGCGCAACGTCGTCGGCAGCGTCGCGAGCGTCTGGTCGAAGGCCGCGTTCTCGTCGGCGATCGCGCCGGAGGTCGCGTTGGCGTTGGCGATCAGGCTCGCGAGGTCGTCGCGCTTCTCGGCGACCGCGGTGGCGAGCTTCGAGCTGCTCACGATCAGGTCCGTGAACGCCTGCTGGTCGGCGTTGAGGTCCTCGAGCAGGCGCGTCGTCGACGAGATCGAGGGGTTGAAGAAGCGGTTCGCGGCGTTCGTCTGGCGACCTTTGCCCTGGTACCACGTCGCCTGGCCCTGGATCACGTTCTGCAGCGCGCGACGCGTCTTGGGGTCGAGCGTGTCGAACAGCTGGTCGAGGCTGACGGGCGACGTCGTCTGGTCCTCGCCGAGCACCGCTCCGGCGTCGAGCTTGGTCCCGCTGTTCGGCCCCGGGGTGAGCGCGATGTAGCGGTTGGCGACGCCCGAGAGCGAGGTCGCGCGGATCGACGCCGTCGTGCCCGCGTGCAGCGGCGCTAACGCGTCCTCGAGGTCGAAGGTGACCTGCGCCTTGTTGTCGTCGGTCAGCTCGATCTTCTTGACCGAGCCGACGCGATGGCCGCCGACCTGCACGTCGGCGCCCTTGACGAGCAGCGTCGCCGTCTGGAACTGCGCCTTGTACGTCGTCTTGCCGTTGCCGCTGAGGATCAGCGCCGCGAACACGGCGACCACGAGCAGCAGCGCCCCCGCAGCGGCCAGACGCGAGCCCGTCACCGGGCCGCTCCCCGGCGACGTCTGCGGGCATGGTTGCTGCGTTGGATGTCGAGGTCGAGGTGGCGGGTCACGAGACGCGTGGGACGAGATCGCGCCGGAGGGCGCGCGTGTGGCGGCTACTCCATGCCGAGCGGTCCCTCCGCCTGGCCCGAGAGGAACTGCCGGACGAACTGGTTGGGCGAGTCGAACAGCTCCTTGGCCGGCCCGGCCTCGACGATCCGCCCGCGCCACAGGACCGCGATGTACTCGGCCACGCGCCGCGCGCTCATGATGTCGTGCGTGATGACGACGTAGGCGCCGCCGTTCTCGGCGTGGATCTCCTGGATGAGCTCGCACAACAGCGCGGTGCGCACCGGGTCCAGGCCGGAGTCGGGCTCGTCGAAGAGCACGATGTCGGGATCGAGCACGAGCGCGCGCGCGAAGCCGGCGCGCTTGCGCATGCCGCCCGAGAGCTCGTTGGGCATCTTGTCCTCGGCGTTGGACAGCCCGACCTCGCGCAGGCGCCGGTTCACGATCTCCGCGACCTCGTCCTCGCCCTTGTCCGTGTGCTGGCGCAGCGGGAAGGCGACGTTGTCGTAGAGGTTCATGGACCCGAACAGCGCGCCGTCCTGGAACAGCACGCCGAACTTCTTGCGCATGTCGAACAGCTCGTCGTCGGTCATGTTCGGAACCGACTGCCCGTGCACGAGGACGTCGCCCTGGTCGGGGTAGAGCAGGCCGACCATGTGCTTGATGCAGACCGACTTCCCCGTGCCCGACGGGCCGAGGATCATCGAGATCTTGTTGTTCGGGATCCCGAGGTTCAGGCCGGTGAGGATCTTGTTGCGGCCGAACGCCTTGTGCACGTCGATGAACTCGACCGCGTCCTCGACGCCCGTCGCGCGGTGCATGCCGGTGTGCCAGCGGTACTCGTCCTCGTCGGCCGCGCCGGGGGCGCGCCGTGGCTCGGCCGTGGCGGCGCCGCCCGGCGGGGGCGGCACGTCCGGGACCACGCTGCCCGGCGGCCCCTGCGATCCAGGCCGCTGCGGCACGCGCCCGAAGCCGGCCGCGTCACCGGCGCCGGCAGGCCCTGCCTGACCGCGCTCGTCTCCTCGCAGCTCGTCGCTCACTCGCTCCGTCCCTTTCCTGTCGTCGATCGCGTCGCGCACATGCTCGACGTCAGCCTCCCACGGGGGCACGTGGGTTCGCGCCCCAGAAGATCTGCGAGCCCAGGGCGCCGATGAGGTGCACGAGCACGATGTTCAGCACCATCGACTTCGCGGTCGCCGTTCCCACGCCGACCGGCCCGCCGCTGGCGTTGTAGCCGTAGTAGCAGCCGACGAGCACGATCGTGGCCGCCATCGCCATCGCTTTCATCAGGCTGAAGAGCAGGTCGGGTGGGTTCTGGAACGTCCAGAAGACAAGCGAGTAGCCGCCGGGCGAGACCTCCCCGATCTGCTGCACGACGGCGAGGTAGCTCGCGAAGAAGCCGGCGCCGACGGCCGCGATGTACATGAACGGGAGGACGAGCAGCGCCGCGAGCAGCCGCGTCGCGCAGAGGAACGTCATCGACGAGATGCCCATGACCTCGAGCGCGTCGATCTCGTCCGAGATCCGCATCGAGCCGAGCTCGGCGACGATCCCGGTGCCCACCTTCGCGGCCATCATGTAGCCGAACGCGTAGGGGACGAGCTCGCGCAGGTCGCACCACGCCGTGAAGACGCCGGCGAACGACGGCGCGCCCTGCGCGCGCGTGAAGTACGCGCCCTCGATCCCGCACTGCAGGCCGATGATGAAGACGAGCCCCCAGATCACGATCGTCGAGGACAGGATCAGGATGCCCGCCTGCCGCAGCGCCTCGCCGAAGAAGCGCAGGACGCGGAGGCCGAAGACCTCCCGCACGATGCGACCGCAGAACTTCGCGATCTCCCCCACCGATGAGATCCAGTCGCGCGGAACCGCTAGCCAGGTCGAGCCCATCAGCAGGCTCCCCGGGCGAAGAACGCCGGAGCCAGCAGCCAGTGGACCGCGACGAGCAGCGGGTCGGGTGGCTGCTGGTACGTCCAGAAGACGAGCGAGTAGCCGCCGGGCGAGACCTCCCCGAGCTGCTGCACGACGGCGCCGTAGGTCGCGAAGAAGACGGCGCCCACGGCCGCGATGCAGATGAACGGCAGCAGCGCGAGCAGCCCGAGCAAGCGAGTGCCGCACGCGAACCGGACCGACGGGATGCCCATCGCCTCGAGCGCTCCGAGCTCGTCGGCGATCCGCCTGGGGCTGAGCGCGGCCGCGATCGTCGCGGACGCCTTCGCGGTCAGCGCGTAGCCGACCGCGAACGCGGCGAGGACGCGCGCGTCCCAACACACCGGGAGGCCGAGCGGCGCACCGCCGCCGAAGCGGTTCTGCGGGCCCAGGACCAGCGCGCTCGCGGCCACGAGCGTCGACGAGAGGATCAGCACGCCCGCCCGGCGCAGCCCGGCGCCTAGCACCCGGCCGGCGGCGCGCTCGACCTCCCCCCAAGCTGCGCTCTCGCGCGAGACGGCTGGCCAGGTCGAGACCATCAGCGGATGTTCAGGATCTCGGGATGGGTGGCGAGCAGCGTCTGCGTGAAGACGTAGTTGAACGCGAACACGCCCAGGAACGAGATCACGACCGCCTGGTTGACGGCCCGGCCGACGCCCTCGGCGCCGCCGGACGCCGTCATGCCCTTGTAACAGCAGACGATCGCGATGATCGCTCCGAAGAGGGTCGTCTTCAGCACCGAGCCCCAGAGGTCGGTGACCGACGCGTTCGTGAAGAACGTGGCCCAGAACGGACCGAGCGGGGCGCCGTTCACGAGCGTCGCGAGGATCCCGCCGAAGATGCCGAAGATCAGCGCGTAGATGTTGAACAGCCCCGTCGTGAGCATCAACGCGAGGAAGCGCGGGACGACGAGGTTCTTGACCGGGTCCACGCCGAGCACCTGCAGCGCGTCGAGCTCCTCGCGGATCTTGCGCGCGCCGAGGTCCGCCGTGATCGCCGTGCCGGCGACGCCGGCCATGATGATCGCCGTGACGAACGGCGCGAACTCGCGGATCGAGGCGAGCACGAAGAAGCCGCCGAGGCGGTCGATCGCGCCGAAGATGACGAGGAAGTTCGCGGCCTGCAGACCGGGCGCGCCGTAGCCGAACGCGATCGTCGAGACGAGCAGCGGGAACCAGCACAGCTTCAGCGCGAAGAGGAACTGCGAGACGAACTCGCCGCCGTACGGATAGGGCGGGCGCAGTGCCGACATCAGCGTCTTGCCGGTCAGGATCATCATGTCCCCGACCTCTTCGAGCACGTTCTTCGCCGGCAGAAACGCGCGATCCGCGACGCTGCGAACCATCAGACACCCTCCATAGCCCTCCGAACGGCCCGAAGCCGAGCCGCCCCCAGCGGGTAAGCGTATGCAAACGGGCATCGCGATGCCAAACCGCAACCGCGGCGCGAAGCGCCCGTCCCACCCGGTCGTGCAGCCGCGTCGGTGCGGGCCTGAGCCGGCCGAGCGCGTGGTATGTTCGCCCGCTGGTGAGGGGGGACCGCGCCATCGGGTTGGCAGCGCTCGCGATCGTGGCAGCGACCACGCTCGCCGTCGGTGGCTGCGGTGGGGGCACGCGCCAGGACGCGAAGGAGCCGAGCGGCCGTTTCACGGTCGAGGTGCCGACGCACCGCTTCCCCGCCAAACAGCGGCTCGCCGAGCGCGTCGACCTTACGATCGCGGTGCGCAACGCGGACACGCGCGCGCTGCCCAACGTCGCGGTGACGGTCGACTCGTTCGACAAGGCCTCGACGCAGGTCGGCCTCGCCGATCCCGCCCGCGCCGTCTGGCTCGTCGACGCGCCGCCGCGCAACTCGCAGTCGGCCTACACCAACACCTGGTCGCTCGGCTCGCTCGCGCCGGGGCAGACGCGGATGTTCCGCTGGGGCCTCACGCCCGTGCAGCCGGGGACCTACGTCGTCAAGTACCGGGTCGCCGCGGCGCTCAACGGCAAGGCCCAGGCGCAGCTCGCCGGCGGCGACGCGCCCGAGGGAAGCTTCACCGTGCGGATCACGCCCCGACCGTCACAGGCGACGGTCGGCGAGGACGGCAAGGTCGTGCGGTCGCCGTAGGAACCGACGGCAGAGGGCAGCCCCTGCCCTCTGCCGTCCCCGCTTCTCAGCCCGCCGCCGCCGCCGCCGCGTCGGGGTGGGCCTGGAGCGTCTCCTCGCCGGACTCGCCGGTGCGGATGCGGTAGGCCTCCTCGACGGGCATCACGAACACCTTGCCGTCGCCGATCGAGCCGGTGCGCGCGTGCTTGAGGATCGTGTCGACGATCGTCTGCACGTCGCCCGTGGCGACCACGCACTCGATCTTGATCTTGGGGCGCAGGTAGTTCGTCACCTCGGCGCCGCGGTAGCGCTCGGTGATGCCCTTCTGGCGTCCCGAACCCTTCACCTCGCTGATCGTCAGCGAGGGGAAGCCCAGCTCGAGCAGGTCCGTTCGAATCGGCTCGAACGCCTCGTGCCTGATGTATGCGGTCACCATCTTCATGCTGCCGGCACCTCCGTGGTCGCCGCCGTGGGCAGTGCGGACATCGCTGCGGACGGTCGCCTTGCAGCGTAGCCCACGAGCTCCGGCTGCGGGATGAACTGCTCCGGGTACCCGTACATGCCGTGCTCGGAGATGTCGAGCCCGGCGTCCTCTTCCTCATCGGTCACGCGGAGGCCGTAGAGCTTCTTGATCGTCCAGAACGTGCCGTAGCTCATGGCGAACACGAACGTGAACGCGACGCTGAACCCGACCACCTGCGCGAGCAGCTGCTTGAGCGAGCCTGAGTAGAACAACCCGCCGTTCGGATCGCCGAAGGCGTTGTACTTCGCGAGCCGCGGCGAGGTGAAGAACCCGCACGAGATGGTGCCCCAGATGCCGGCGAGGCCGTGGGCGGAGAGCGCGCCCACCGGGTCGTCCAGGTGCTTGTCGATCGCGTAGACGCCGAGCACGACGATCACGCCGGCGACTCCGCCGATGATCGGCGCCGCCCACAGCTCCACGTAGCCCGACGGCGCCGTGATCGCGACGAGCGCCGCGATCGCGCCGTTGCCGGCCATGCCGATGTCGATCGACTTCGTCCTCCACTTCGCGGTGGCGATCGCCGCGAGCACGCCCGCGCACGCCGCCAGCTGGGTCACGAGGATGATCTCCGGGAAGCGGCCGTCACGCGCGTTGAGCGTCGACCCCGGGTTGAAGCCGAACCAGCCGAGCCACAGGATCAGCACGCCGAGGCCGAACAGGGGCATGTTGTGGCCCGGGATGGCGCGCGGCTTGCCGTCGGCACCGTACTTGCCCCTGCGGGGGCCGAGCAGCAGGAGGGCCGCGAGCGCGCCCGTCGCGCCGATCAGGTGGACCGCGGTCGAGCCGGCGAAGTCCTGCATGCCGGCGATCCCCGTTCCGAGCCAGTCGCCGTTCTGCAGGAAGCCGCCGCCGAAGACCCAGTGCGACGCGATCGGATAGATCAGCGACGAGAAGATGACGGCGTAGATGATGTAGACGCCGAACTTGATCCGCTCGAGCGTCGTGCCCCACACGATGGCCAGCGACACCGCGCAGAAGACGAACTGGAAGAACCACTTCGACTCGATCGTGGCGCTCGAGAGGCCCATGACGGGGAACGCCTTGAGCGGATCGCCGCCCGAGCCGAAGGACTGCAGGAAGAACCCGCCGTCGTGGCCGATGAAGCTGCCCAGCGGGCCGCCGAACGCGAACGCGAAGCCCACCGCCCAGTAACACAGCCCGGCGATCGAGAAGTTCGTGAGGATCTTCGCGATGATCGTGCCGACGTTCTTGCCGCGCGAGAAGCCGATCTCGAGGAACGCGAAGCCCGCCTGCATGAACATCACGAGGACGGCGGCGAGGATCACCCACATCGTGTCCAGCGCCGCAGCCGAGCTGAACGGGCCGAGCGTCCCGTCCTTGCGGATCGTGTCGGCGAACGCCGCGGCCGGCACCAGCAGCGCGACGAGCACGGCCAGCGGTATGGCGAACGGCAGATGGCGGCGGGCCGCAGCGAGGCGGCGCCCGAACGAACGTGTCATGCATCCTCCTGAGTCGGGGTCAGGTCGGCAGTGTCGACATCCCGCGAGCCCGGGTCTTTGGCCATCCGTCGAAAGATCGGGCGCCTGGGTTCGCCCTCGGGGCTCAGGGCCAGGCGCAGTGGGCGGCTCGGCGCCCGCGAGGCGCCGGAGGTTGCCCGCGGGGCCGCAGGACTCCTCCGGTGGGAGCAGGCGGCCCGCCGTCGATTTGGACATCTGGACAACCACCGCGCGCGCCAACGGCGTACGCTTCCTTCGCGCGGGGGGCCGGGCCGCCGGCCGCCCGTGTCCGATGCCCGCCGGGGCCAGTTCCCGCGGGCGGATCGCCACCTCCAGGAGGAACACCCCGCCGATGAGAACCCGCCCGCAGAACGTCACCGCCGCGCAGTGGACGCCGAACGGCCACGGCCTCGGCGCACCGGACCTGACGATCGCCGCCAACCAGATCTTCGGCGCCAACGTCTTCAGCCCCGCGGTGCAGCGCCAGCGCCTGCCCAAGCACGTCTACAAGCAGCTGCAGTCGACGCTCGACCGCGGCGAGGCGCTCGATCCGACGCTGGCCGACGCCGTCGCCCTCTCGATGAAGGACTGGGCGCTCGAGAACGGCGCGACCCACTTCACGCACTGGTTCCAGCCGCTGACGGGCTCGACCGCCGAGAAGCACGACTCGTTCTTCGCGCCGCTCGGGGACGGGACGGCGATGGCGGAGTTCTCGGGCAAGGAGCTGATCCAGGGCGAGCCGGACGCGTCGAGCTTCCCGACGGGCGGCATCCGGGCGACGTTCGAGGCGCGCGGCTACACGGCGTGGGACCCGACGAGCCCGGCGTTCATCCTCGAGAACCCCAACGGCGCGCTGCTGTGCATCCCGACCGCGTTCGCGTCGTGGACCGGCGAGGCGCTCGATCACAAGATCCCGCTGCTGCGCTCCATGGACGCGCTGTCGAAGGTCGCGATCAAGGCGCTGCGGCTGCTCGGCGACGACGAGGCGACGCGGGTCTTCACGACCGTCGGCCCCGAGCAGGAGTACTTCCTGATCGACGAGCAGTACTACTACGAGCGGCCCGACCTGATGACCACCGGGCGCACGCTGTTCGGCGCCAAGCCGGCCAAGGGCCACGAGCTCGACGACCACTACTTCGGCTCGATCCCCGAGCGCGTGCTCGCGTGCATGCTCGAGACCGAGACCGAGCTGGCCAAGCTCGGCGTGCCGATCAAGACGCGGCACAACGAGGTCGCGCCGGCCCAGTACGAGATCGCGCCGATCTTCGAGAACTCGAACGTCGGCTCCGACCACCAGCACCTGGTGATGCAGCTGCTGCGCAACACGGCGCGGCGCTACGGGCTCGTCTGCCTGATGCACGAGAAGCCGTTCGCGGGCGTGAACGGCTCGGGCAAGCACAACAACTGGTCGATGGGCACCGACTCGGGCGCCAACCTGCTCGAGCCGGGCGCCACGCCGCACGAGAACCTCGTGTTCCTGTTCTTCTGCACCGCGGTCATCCAGGCCGTCAACAAGCACCAGGGCCTGTTGCGGGCCGCGATCGCGGGCGCTGGGCAGGACCATCGCCTCGGCGCCAACGAGGCGCCCCCGGCGATCATCTCGATCTTCCTCGGCGCCGAGCTCGAGCGCGTGTACGGGGCGATCGAGAAGGGCAAGGCCGGGACCGGCCAGGCCGGCTCGTTCCTCGGCCTCGGGACCCCGGTGCTGCCGCCGCTGCCGATGCACGGGGGCGATCGCAACCGCACGAGCCCGTTCGCCTTCACGGGCAACAAGTTCGAGTTCCGCGCGCTCGGCTCGAGCCAGTCGCTCGGCTTCCCGAACACGGTGCTCAACACGATCGCCGCGCAGGCGATCGACGACCTCAGCGGCAAGCTGGCGGCCGCGCTCAAGAAGAGCGGCTCGCTCGAGGACGCCGTGCGCCGCGTCATCCAGGAGAGCTGGAAGGCGAACAAGCAGGTCGTCTTCGACGGCGACAACTACTCGGAGGCGTGGCACGCGGAGGCGGCGAAGCGCGGGCTCCTCAACCTGCGCACGACGCCCGACGCGCTGCCGCACCTCACGAGCCGCTCGACCCTGTCGCTGTTCTCGAAGTACAACGTGCTCTCGCAGCGCGAGGTCGACGCCCGCGCCGAGGTGACGGCCGAGCAGTACAGCATGCACCTCAACATCGAGGCGGAGACCGCGGCGTCGATCGCCCGCACGATGCTGCTGCCGGCGGCGACCCGGCATCTCGCCGGGCTGCTGGAGGCTGGCGCCGGCAAGGGCGTCACGCGGCTGGTCGACGAGACGAGCCAGCTGATCGACGACTTCGTGGCCCGGCTCGGCAAGCTCGAGGACGTCAACGCCCACCACCCCGACGTGGAGGGGATCGCGCACGCCAAGTACATGCGCGACAAGGTGATCCCCGCGATGGAGGCCGTGCGCGAGGTGGCGGATCGGCTCGAGAAGGTCGTCGCCGACGATCTGTGGCCGTTGCCGAAGTACAGCGAGATGCTGTTCGTGAAGTAGCTGGCTCCGCAGCGCAGCCAACCTTGTCACGGCCTTGTCAAGGTTGGCTGCGCGAGTCGGTAGGATCGTGGGATGCGCGACTACGTGGCGGCGATCTCGAGCCGCGTCGTGCTGTTCGACGGCGGCATGGGCGCCACGCTCGAGCAGTTCGACCTCACGACCGAGGACTACGGCGGGCTGCCGGGCAAGTGCCACGAGGCGCTCGTCCTCAATCGCCCTGACGTCATCCAGGGCGTCCACGAGTCGATGGTCGCCGCGGGCGCCGAGGTCGTCGAGACCGACACGTTCCAGGCGTCGCGGCTGAAGCTCGACGAGTGGGGCCTCGGCGAGCACACGCCCGAGATCAACCGCCGGGCGGCCGAGATCGCGCGCGCGGCGGTCGGCGAGCAGCGCTTCGTCGCGGGCTCGATCGGCCCGACCGGCATGCTGCCGGCCTCAGACGACCCGACGCTCGGCGCGATCTCGTTCCGCGAGCTCGTCGAGGTCTTCACCGAGCAGGCGCACGGGCTGATCGAGGGCGGCGCCGACCTGCTCCTGATCGAGACGGCGCAGGACATCCTCGAGGTCAAGGCGTCGGTCTTCGGCTGCCGCGAGGCGTTCAAGCTCACGGGGCGGCGGCTCCCGATCCAGACGCAGGTCTCGCTGCTGCCCAACGGCGGCAAGATGCTGCTCGGCACCGACATCGACGCCGTGCTGACGACGCTCGAGGCGCTCCGCGTCGACGCGATCGGGCTGAACTGCTCGACCGGCCCCGAGGACATGCGCGACGCGATCCGCTTCCTCGGCGAGCACTCTCCCGTGCCGGTGAGCTGCATCCCGAACGCCGGCATCCCGCACCAGGGGCCCGACGGCGAGACGATCTTCCCCGAGGAGCCCGAGCCGCTGGCGGCGGCGCTCGGCGAGTTCGTCGAGCGCTACGGGGTCGCGATCGTCGGCGGCTGCTGCGGCACGACGCCGGAGCACATCGCGGCGATCCACGAGCGCGTCAACGGCCGGGCGGTGGGGCCGCGCCCCGCGCCGCGCGCGCCCCGCGTCTCGTCGATGATCGCCGCGACCCCGCTCGTGCAGGATCCGCGGCCGACGCTCGTCGGGGAGCGCGTCAACTCGCAGGGCTCGCGCAAGGCCAAGGAGCTGCTGCTCGCCGACGACTACGACGGCCTCGTGCAGATCGCCGAGGACCAGGTCGAGGGCGGGGCCCACGTCCTCGACCTCTGCGTCGCGCTCACCGAGCGCCAGGACGAGGACGCGCAGATGAGCATGCTCGCGAAGCGGATCTCGCTCGCGCAGCCCTCGCCGATCCAGATCGACTCGACCGAGCCCGACGTGATCAAGGCCACGCTCGAGCAGATCCCGGGGCGGGCGATCGTCAACTCGGTCAACCTCGAGGCCGGCCGCGACAAGCTCGACGTGGTCGTCCCGCTCGCGATCGAGCACGGCGCCGCCGTGATCGCGCTCACGATCGACGAGGTCGGGATGGCGAAGACGGCCGAGCGCAAGGTCGAGGTCGCCAAGCGCATCCGCGACCTCGCCTGCGACGAGCACGGGCTGGACCCCGAGGTGCTGATCTTCGACGCGCTCACGTTCACGCTGACCACGGGCGACGAGGAGTGGCGGCCGTCCGCGGTCGAGACGATCGAGGGCATCCGCCGCATCAAGGCCGAGCTCCCCGGCGTGAAGACGTCGCTGGGCGTCTCGAACGTCTCCTTCGGCGTCTCGCCGACCGCCCGCGCGGTGCTCAACTCGGTCTTCCTGCACCACTGCGTGGAGGCGGGGCTCGACCTCGCGATGGTCAACCCGAACCACATCACGCCCTACGGCGAGATTCCGGACGAGGAGCGCCGGCTCGCCGACGACCTCGTGCTGAACCGCAGCGAGGACGCGCTCGAGCGGTTCATCGCGCACTTCGAGGCCAAGGGCGAGGAGGCGCCCGAGGCGGCGGGCGACCCGACGGAGGGCATGGAGCCCGAGGAGGCGCTGCACTTCCACATCCTGCGCCGCAAGAAGGACGGGGTCGAGGACTGGATCGACCGCGCGGTCGAGAAGCTCGGCGCCGTGCCGACGCTCAACGAGGTCCTGCTGCCGGCGATGAAGGAGGTCGGCGACAAGTTCGGCGCCGGCGAGCTGATCCTGCCGTTCGTGCTGCAGTCGGCCGAGGTGATGAAGCGCGCCGTGGCGCGGCTCGAGCGCTACCTCGACAAGCTCGAGGGCTACACGAAGGGCACGGTCGTGATCGCGACGGTGTTCGGCGACGTGCACGACATCGGCAAGTCGCTCGTCAACACGATCCTCACGAACAACGGCTACACGGTCATCGACCTCGGCAAGCAGGTGCCGATCGGGACGATCGTCGAGGCCGCGATCGAGCACGATGCCGACGCGATCGGGCTCTCGGCGCTGCTCGTCTCGACCTCGAAGCAGATGCCGCTGTGCATCTCCGAGCTCCAGGCGCGCGACCTCGCCTTCCCGGTGCTGATCGGCGGCGCGGCGATCAACCGCGACTTCGGGCTGCGCGCGCTGTACCCCGACGGGCGCGAGTCCGACGTGCGCTACGAGCCGGGCGTCTTCTACTGCAAGGACGCGTTCGAGGGCCTCGCGAAGATGGACCAGCTGGTCGACCCCGAGCGCCGCGCCGCGCTCGTGGAGGACACGCGCGCGGCGGCGCTGCGGCTGCGCGAGCGCGGGCCCGAGCCGGTCGCCGCGCCGACCGACGACGCGAGCGTGCGCAGCGCGGCGCGCATCGACCTGCCCGTGCCCACGCCGCCCTACTGGGGCGCGCGCGAGCGGACGGTCGAGCTCGCCGACGTCTTCCCCCACCTCGACACGCACGTCCTCTTCAAGCTCCACTGGGGCGGGCGCGGCGTGAAGGGCGAGGCGTGGCGCAAGCTCGTTACCGAGGACTTCGGGCCGCGGCTCGAGCGCATGTGGCGCGAGCAGGACTACCTGCACGCGCGCGCGCTGCTCGGCTACTTCCCCTGCTACAGCGAGGGGAACGAGGTCGTCGTGCTCGACCCGGAGGACCGCGCGACCGAGCTCGAGCGTCTCGTCTTCCCGCGCCAGCCGGCGCACGACCGCATCTGCCTCGCCGACTTCTTCCGGCCGCGCTCGACCGGCGAGCTCGACGTCGTCGCGCTCCAGGCCGTGACCGTCGGCGACGACGTCACCGAGCTGATGGCGCGGCTCGAGCGCGAGGGCGAGTTCGCCGAGCAGCTGTTCGTGCACGGTCTCGGCGTGCAGACCGCCGAGGGCCTCGCCGAATGGCTCCACGCGCTCGTTCGCGCCGAGCTCGGCCTCGAGCGGGGCCAGGGACGCCGCTACTCCTGGGGCTATCCCGCCTGCCCCGAGCAGTCCGAGCACGAGAAGGTCTTCAGGCTGCTCGACGCCCCGTCGATCGGGCTGCGGCTGTCGGGCGGCTTCGCCCTCGAGCCCGAGCAGTCGACGCTCGCGATCGTCGCGCACCACCCGCAGGCCGTCTACTTCGGCATGAAGAGCGGCTTCCTCCCGAAGGACGCTCCGGCTCCCGACGACGTCATCGCGGGGTCGGATCGCGACCCGACGCGGGGCGCCGGCGAGGCGACGGACGCGGACCCGGCGACGGACGACGAGGCCACCGCGCCGACGATCGCGGCGCCGCGGGCCTGAGCCCGGGCCGCGGTCGACGGTCGGCTACGCCTCGAACTCGAGCGGATCGCCCGCGCGCAGCGTGCGCGGGCGCAGCTGCACCGGCGCCGTGTTGATCGCGCGCAGGCGCACGTCGCGCCACGAGAGGCCTTCCTTGACCAGGGCCGGCATGCCCATCGTCACCGCCGTCGCGATCTCGACGGCCTGGAGCACGATCCCGTACGCGAACGCGTCCGCGTAGGGGACGCCGTAGGCGTAGGTGAGCACGGTCACGCAGGCGGCCTGGAAGACGCCCACGTTCGACGGGACGACCGGGACGACGGCGGTCACGTTCACGGCGAAGAGCACCGCGGCGGCGGCGCCGAGCCCCGCGCGCGAGTCGAGCCCGAGGGCGACGAGCAGCACGTAGCACGAGAGCCACTGGATGGCCCAGGCCGACAGCTGCGCGGTCGTCGCGAGCGCCCCGAGACGCGGCCGCCGGAACACGTCGAGGCCGCTGCGCACCTGCGTGAGCGAGGCGCGCGCCTGCGCCAGCCAGCGCTGCAACCGCGCGTAGCCGGACCGCCGCCCGCCGCGCAGCAGCGCGGGCGCCACGAGGACGACGAGCAGGATCGCCACCGGGGCGAGCCCGAAGAACGCGAGCGCCCGCTGCCGCCCGGCGAACAGGCCGACGGTCGAGAACATCACGATTCCGAGAATCACCAGCGCGAGCACGTTGAGGAGCGTCTGCGAGACGAGCGTGCCCAGGACGACCGGGAAGCGCTCGCGCACGCGCCCGACGCGACGCGCGACGATCAGCGCGCGCGAGGGCTCGCCGAGCCGGGCCGGCAGCGTCGCGGACATCAGCACGCCGACGAACGTCCCCTGCATGGCGTCGCGGCGACGGACGTGCGCGTCGGGCAGGGCGGCGCGCAGAATGGCGTGCCATGCGATCGCGCGCGCGACCATCGACGAGCACATCAGGCCGAGGCCGAGCAGCACCCAGGCCGGGCTCGAGCCCACGAGCGACTGGGCGACCCGGTGGACGCCCATGTGCCGGAGCGCCAGCACGGTGAGCAGGAGGCCGAAGCCGGCGGCGAGCCCGAGGCCCGCGCGGCGGGCGAGCGCGACCGCGGGGCGGCGAGCGCCGACCGGGACCGGCTCGAGCGTCGGCAGGCGGCGGGCCTTCACCTGCGGGCGTCCGTCAGCGGGAACCGCGCCGATGCGGGTCGCGACCCGACGCACGGCGCCGGCGGGCGCCGGCATCGCGATCGCGTCCTCGTAGGCGTCCAGCACCTCGCCGGCCAGGAAGTCGGCGAGCACGTCGGACGGCTGGCCCTTGACGTTGAACTTCGCCAGCGTCTTGTCGAGCATCTCGCGATGGAGCACGTCGAGTTTTACGAATGGACGCTTGCCGGAGCGGACCTCGTCCATCGAAGGCTGATAGAGCGAGCGCCAATAGTC
>Ga0209798_10000483_pt1 | contig 23850 bp, 19 predicted proteins | sample DOMMetBare3Fresh_FD_187475 | JGI IMG/M metagenome (GOLD analysis project Ga0209798, IMG submission 187475) | Wetland sediment microbial communities from St. Louis River estuary, USA, under dissolved organic matter induced mercury methylation -... | ecosystem: Environmental > Aquatic >... | reverse complement strand
CCATTGCTTGAATTTTTGGAAGATGTAAAATTAGATAGCGACATTAATTTTAGCGATGCAAGATTCCAGGTGCAATTCGTTATTCGTCCGCAAACAGAAGATCTGCATGATTATCGGGGCTATGCCGGGAAAATTATCAGTGGTGTTTATAAAAAAGGAGATAAGGTAAAAGTGCTGCCACAGGATATTGAAACAACTATTGCCTCTGTTGAGATCGCCGGAAATGAAGTTAACGAAGTTTTTGCTCCACAAAGCGCCGTGATACAATTGGCAGATGACATCGATATCAGTCGCGGTGATTCTATAGTTAAGATTGATAATCTTCCTCAGGTAAGTAATGAACTTGAAGTTTTGATCTGCTGGTTAGATGATAAGCCATTGATCTCAGGCAATAAATATTTATTACAACATAATAGTCGCCAGGTAAGAGCCATTGTAAGAAATGTAGAATATAAGTTGGACGTAAATAGTTTGCAGCGTCAACCAGTGGAAGGTAATGTGAAGTTAAATGAGGTAGTGAAAGCAACTATTAAAACGGCTTCGCCGTTAGTGTATGATGGATATGAAAAATTGAGTGAGAATGGTAGTGCTATTTTGATCGATGAAACAAGTAACAGTACAGTTGCAGCTGTTTTGATAAAGGCATAAAATTAAGATGTCAGAAAAAAAAATAAATAACAAAGGATTTGTTTCTCTCGCCGGCGCCGGTCCCGGGGATGCAGAATTGATCACGCTGAAATTGCAAAGGCGATTAACTGAAGCTGATGTAATTATCACTGATCGGCTGGTTAATCCTGATATTATTTCTTCTCATGCAAGAAAAGATACTTTGATATTGTTTGCAGGCAAGCAGGGATACAACGATAGTTCTATTTCGCAGGAGGAAGTAACCTCATTGATTATTGAGCATGCATCACAAGGAAAAAAAGTATTACGATTAAAAGGTGGTGATGTTGCTTTCTTTAGCAATGTGCTGGATGAATTAAATGCATTAGTTGAAAAAAATATTCCTTTTGAGATCATTCCTGGTATAACTGCTGCATCAGGTGCCTCCGCTTATGCAGGTATTCCGTTAACAGCCAGGGAACATTCACAAGGAGTACAAATTCTTACTTATAACCCAACCAGCTACTATAACCCGGATACATGGAAACATCTTGCTAATTCCACTCATACACTGGTCTTTTATATGGCAGCAAAAAATATTTTTGACCTGGCAGAACTTCTTTTACGATATTCAAAAAAACCTGCGACCAAACTTGTAGTGATAGAGCAAGCAACAACGATCCATCAACAGGTTCATATCACATCTTTGATAGATTGCGCCAAGGATTTTGAAGGAAAAACTTTTAGCTCTCCTTCACTGGTTATTATTGGCGATGTTGTAAAACTTCACGAACAGTTTAATTGGTTCCACAGTGCAGAGGCCGGAACCGTTTTCCATGATTTAGAGAAATAAGAATTTGACGCTTGAATTGACGCTGGCCATTGGCTGAGAGAAGAGTATCAGAAGTTTCAAATAAAAAACAACCGGGCGGACTATAATGCATTCATTACTTTCCCCGCCGCGATCTGATATAAGCTTATAGTAATGGAAAAGATATCAGCTCTTTAGCAGTTCACGTACCCAAGTAACCAAAACACGATAAAGAACACAATGATACCTCCAAGGCAACCGCCTCCCCATTTCCATCCGGCATAGCCGGCGATCAATGATCTCCAGAAATTGTTCATAGTTGATTTTTCTGTATTTATTAAAAACTATGCCAAGTATTCACATGTTAATAATTGAGCAATATGAACGACTATTCATTCTTGTACTTCTTTTTCTTAAGCACCCAATAAATTCCTTTCACATTTGTTTGCCAATTCGGTAATATCGTAACGAGAATAATCTCTTCTATTAATTCAAGTATAGTTATAACGGCAGCTGCATAAAACAAAATAATGAGGGGTTCATCGATAAAGAAAACAAGCAGTAAAAAAACACCCTGTAGCAGGGCTGCTGTCTTGGCAAGATAAGTGTGAAAACTTGTCATTTTCCGATAGCGTATAAAAGCATACGTGGTTTGCACGATGAACAACACAAGAAGTATGATGAAAATGACAATGTGCTGTGGTATAAAATCCGGTTTCAAAACAATCAAACCAATCAACGCTACCAGCACAGTAAGATCATCACCAATAGAATCAAGTTTTGTACCGATAATACTGGTCACTTTATACTTTCGGGCAAGGTAGCCGTCTATCAAGTCAGTAAAAAAACTTACTCCCAAAAGCCATTTGAATATATCATACTGTTTAGTAAAAAGCAATACCAGTAAAAATGGTGCAGCAATTATTCTATAAAGCGTAATGCCATTTATAACATACCAGGCCTGATTATGTCTCTCTCTTTTCACTGAATAAATAAAATGAAGATGTTATTAGCTGTTCATGAAAAATCGAAAGTAAGACTTTAACCATGATTGTTGATAAGCAAACGGGGCTATATCCTTTGTCTGTTGTATTTTTAAAAATGCAATCAAACAGTTTTCTGCTTTATGGCGCCAATGGTTACACAGGAGAATTAATTGCCCGTTATAGTCACCAATATAATTTACAACCCATTCTTGCAGGCCGCAGAAAAGAAGTGATAGAACCCCTGGCAAACAAACTCAACTTTCCTTACAGGATATTTGATTTGAATGATACTGCTGTACTAAACACTGTATTAAAAGAAGTGAAGGCTGTAATACATGCTGCTGGTCCTTTTCAATTTACAGCAATGAAAATCATTGAAGCCTGTTTGCAAACAGGAGTACATTACATCGATATAAACGGGGACATTGCCGTGTTTGAAATGATAAAACGATATGATGCCGCTGCTAAAAAAGCAGGGATTATGCTGCTGCCTGGTGCAGGATTTGATGTAGTTCCTACCGATTGCGTGGCACTGCAATTGAAAAAAAGATTACCTGATGCTGTTGCACTTAAATTAGCTTTTGCAACGATCAATGGCGGACTTTCTCATGGCACAGCGTCAACGATGATTACGCGGCTGGGTGAAAAAGGAGCTGTTAGAAAAGATGGAAAAATTATCCGCCGGCCGCTCGGTGAAAATGGAATGTGGGTTGACTTTGGGGTAAAAAAATTATTTGTAATGAGCATTCCATGGGGAGATATTTCTACCGCTTATTCTACTACCGGCATACCAGACATTGAAACCTATACCGGAATCTCCAAAAATGTATATAACATTTTAAAATTGCAGCCATTATTCAATTGGATGTTGAGAACAAAATTCATCCGCAAGTTCATTCAGAATAAAATAAACCTGCGACCGGCAGGCCCAAATGATGAACAAAGAAGTAAAGCAACCAGTCTTGTATGGGGACAGGCAAGAAATGCAAAAGGAGAAACAGCTACAGTCCGATTGAGTGGCCCAGAAGGATATACATTAACAACCCATGCAACATTGATAATTGTTCAGAAAGTATTGAATGGAAATTTTTCTCCCGGCTACCAGACACCTGCAAATGCTTACGGAGAAAATCTTGTAATGGAAATACCGGGAATGCAAAAGGAGATCATTGAAATATCATTGTAGCAACGCTGTTTGACAATTAGGATCTTTCACATTTCAGAAATAGTTACTCATTGATGGTTGTCAAGAGTTACCGTGATAAGTATCATTGTTAATTCGTGATTTCTAAGCTACATTGAGTTGATCAAATTTTCGCAGCACAACTTTAGTTAGCTAATCTTAAAATTACCAGGATATGAAAGGGTTTAAAATCAATATTGAAGAAGCGGCAAAAGGAAATGATAATTTCCGAAAAGTTTTATACACTTCCGCCCATAGCCAATTAGTGCTGATGAGCATTAAACCGAACGAAGAGATCGGGGGAGAGATCCACCATGACAATGACCAGTTCTTTCGCATTGAGTCAGGGCTTGGAAAATGTTTGATAGACGGCAATGAATATGAATTAAAAGACGGAGATGCCATTGTTATTCCTGCTGGCGCAAAACATAATATAATTAATGTATCTAAAGATACCTCATTAAAAATGTACACTATCTATTCTCCTGCTCATCACAAAGATGGTATTGTACGGGAAACAAAAGCAGATGCCATAGCTCATGAAGCAGAGTTTGATGGAGTAACAACTGAAGAATCACCTGAGGAATCAACAGTTTTTTAAACTGCCGTGTTTTTGCAAGGGTAAATTCTTAAAACTTTCCAACCCGGGAAACATAGGCGGATTAAATGAGAAATGAGTAACGCCACAAACGGTGTGTAAAGCCAAATAAACTTATTTTCGTTTGGTCACCAGAACGGCTTCGTGTAACAATCAAAACCGGCATGAATAAATCCCAATCGCTGATCCACCAGCTTTTTTCTATTCGCAACCAGTTCGGAAAAAAATTTGCAGCACAAAAAATAAGTTTGCTTACTTCATTAGCATCTGAAAAGATAACTGCCAAAAAAGTGATAGGCACCTATTACGATTGTTTGCTTTTCCTGATCGCTTATCCCGATAACAAGGCAGTGTATGAAATAGCCCGCCTGTCGTTACAGCAACTTGAATTCCAGATTCGATCCCACCAGAAAATAAAAGATAGCTTATATAATACAGGCATTGGACAAACAGAACTTTGTGCAGCATTTAGTTTTGAAATGGTGAAATGGATGAGGAAAAATTTTCAGGATGCGATCAGATTGAATTCTTTTGATGCTGATGATGGACAGATACGATCTATTCTGTCTGTGGTCATGCCACGCATTGAATCAGAAATTTTGCAGGATGAGAATGAGAATTGGAAATCGTGGCTTAAAAAAACTAAAAGTGAAGGAGAGGAATTGTTGGACCGGCTGATCGCTATTTTTAATGAAACAGATATAAGACCAGAGATAAGAGATGAACTTTGGGGAGCTCTTGGAATAAATGTTGAAATTAAATTTTCTTCTCATGCTTGTCTTCCAGCTCCATTAATTAGGCCTTATTATCATCGCTCCATTTCCAAAACAGCCGTAAGAATGCAAACGGATTTTAAACCTCTTAAGGTTGATCTTGAGGAAAGCGAAAAAGCGCAGATAATTGCCACTGCAAGAATGATTTTGGTGCAGCATCTCCGCGAAATTGATCCGATCACTTTTACAGATAACGCTTATGTTTCTTATTATCATTTATCGCGGGGATTTTCCATTGCATTGATGGGGATGGTGCCCGAGCATAGAACACCGATCGATTGTTATATGGGATATATAGCATTTAAAAACGGGTTGCCTGTTGCATATGCCGGTTCATGGATATTGTTTGACAGTGGTCGCATTGGTTTAAATATCTTTCCTGCTTATCGCGGCGGCGAATCAAAACATATTTTTGAAGGCATACTTAATCTGCATAAAAGTGTTTATCATTTAAATCGTTTTACTGTTGATCCTTACCAGATTGGAAAAGAAAACAGCGATGGTATTTCTTCCGGAGCTTTCTGGCTTTGGTACCATGCAGGCTTTCGTCCTTTGCGAAAAGAACAGCAGCAACTGGCTGAAAAGGAAGCATTGAAAATAAAAACTGTCCGCGGTTATCGCAGTCCGGAAACTGTATTGAGAAAACTGGCGGATTCAAGAATGGAACTTATCATGCAAAAGAAATCAGTGAGGTTTGATGCCACTGATCTTAGCAGAGTATTTTCAACAATACTGAAAACAGTGTATAACAATGATCATAAGACTGCAAGAGAAGATACTTTTATTCGCCTGGCAAAAATGCTTCAGATAAAAATTCACCATGAACAGGAGCTACAATACATTTTAAAGAACTGGTGTGTTTTACTTTTAAGCTGTAAGCAGCAATCACCATTCAGCAGCAGCCTAAAAAGGACTCTGAAAAAATTATTTGAATTAAAAGCAAAAGGAAATGAAGAAGAATACATCCGTTTGCTTCAGCGATCGGGTGAACTGAAAAAATTTATCGAGAATTTATTTAACTCGAAATCCTGATATTATTAAAACAAGAATTTATTTTTCCGCAAGTACCGCCTTTTCACGAAAAACTTTTGCAAATTCAATAAATCCTTTTGCCTGTCGCAAATATTCATTGGCGAATTCTTCAGAAGGCGGGGTATCATTCATTCGCAATACACTTGTTTTAAAACTTCCTTCATGCAATCCTTTTTCTGAAAAATTCAGATCAAAGTCTTTTAGTATTCCATGCTGTGTATTGCATTGCACACCTTGTTGAAGCAATAATGCCTTTGCTGTATGGACCTGCGCAGCATACGCATTATAAATTCCATCGGCCCATTTGCTATTAGCCAAACATTCTTCGCTTGCTGAAATTTTTTCTTCTGCTTCAAGTATCAGTGTAGCCACAAGGTCGATCATTACACCGGCACATTCACCAACACCGATAGCCGTTGCAAATTTTTCTTCTTGTCCCCAATCAATATAATCTTCAGCTTGCAATGTTTCAAGACTTGCCAATGGTTTTAATAATTCATAGTAATATCGTTCACCTTTAGGCTGACTATAATTCAAAAAAGTTTCACCGTTTGTCGCATTGGAAAGAAAATCATTGAGCACAGCTCTTATTACATCAGGTCCACGTTTACTGGGTACCTTAAGAACTTTATCTGCAATACGACCTTCGCCGCTTCCTAACACACCGCCTCCAATTAATACCTGAAGCGCCGGCAATACTTGACCTTTTGCTTTCAGGGAGCTTCCATGAAAACCGATTGAAGCCATACCGTGTTGCCCGCAACTGTTCATACAGCCGCTTATCTTAATTGAAATTTCTTTATTATATAAAAATTCAGGAAATTCTTCTTCGATTACTTCACTAAGAGCAAGTGCTGTACTTGTGCTGTTGCTGATTCCGAGATTACAAGTATCAGTACCCGGACAACTTGTAACATCAGCCACACTTCCAAAACCTGCAGCAGCAAAACCCTCTTCATCTAAAACACTATAAACAAATTCAAGATGTTCAGGTCTTATAAAACGGAGTTGCAATCCCTGGTTGATCGTTACACGAACATCATCTGCAATTACATCTTTTAATTTATCAATCAACCGGCGACTTGTATGAGAACTGATATTTCCATTCGGCACACGAATATAAACAGCTAAGAAGCCTTCTTGTTTTTGTTTAAAAACATTGGTGTTTTTCCACAATTCATATTTAAAAGGGTCTGAAAGTCCGGAAGACCTGAAGTCAAAAAGACGCGACGATTGTGTTTGCAGAGGTTCTGACTTTCTGGTTTTCCGACTATATTCTTCAACATCAATTTTATATCGCTGGTGAGTTAAAGCCAATTGTTCTTGTGCTACCAGTTCATTGAATGCATCAATACCGATCTTTGCGATCAAAAATTTTATTCTTGCTTTATGACGACTGTTGCGTTCGCCATGACGATCAAAAACTCTTAACACAGATTCCAGGTAAGGCATAAGCAGATCTTCTTCCAAAAATTCATGTGTGGTGATTGCAAGATGCGGTTGTGCACCAAGCCCGCCGCCAACCAATACTTTAAAACCTCTTGTTTCTTTTCCATCAATAATTTTTATTCTTGGAATAGCGCCAAGATCATGCATGAATACAAGTGCTGTATCTTGTTCACTGCTGCTGAAAGCGATCTTGAATTTTCTTCCCATTTCCTGGCAAACAGGTTTGCGAAGAAAATATTCGAACATAGCATGAGCATATGGCGTTACGTCAAAGGGTTCATCTGGGTCAATGCCTGCAATATCGGATGCAGTGATATTTCTTACTGTGTTACCGCATGCTTCACGGATCGTTACATCATCTTTTTCTAATTCTGCCCACATTTCGGGAGTACGGTCAAGACTAACAAAATGTATTTGTATATCCTGCCTTGTTGTTAAATGCAGATTGCCGGTTGAATATTCATCTGATACATCGGAGATACGTTTCCATTGAGCTAAGGTCATTTTACCATAAGGTAATTTGATACGTACCATCTGCACACCTTGCTGGCGTTGTCCGTACACACCACGGGCCAACCGGAGACTGCGGAATTTTTCTTCATCCATTTTTCCTTCACGGAAAAGACGGATTTTTTTTTCCAATTCAAGAATATCTTTTTCAACAATGGGATTCTCTAACTCAGTGCGGAAACTCTGCATAGTCGTTGATTTCGTTTATAAAATATATATGGGCCAGCAATCGTGTAGTGAAAACCCTACTTTTCAGGTAGACTAAACAAAAATAAGACGGGAAAGCTGTTTTGTCAAATATTATTTTGCATAACGAATGTAAGTATGATGACTTTTGAGTGACATTTTTGTTAAAATAATTTAATTAGTCTACTAATCAAGTAGGGAAATCTATTATCTTTACCAATTCATATCAGGTATGGATTATCAATCATTCTTAAACCAACGAATTGAGCAACTGAAAGAAAGCGGAGCTTACCGTTATTTTTTAGAAGTAAATAAAAGTGCACAGCATTTTCCCAATTTTTATTATGCGGATAAGGTTGGACAACAGCATGCAGCCGTTAACTGGTGCAGTAATGATTATTTAAGTATGAGTACGAATGAAGATGTGATATCGAAATTGGGTTTTGTTACACATAGAAGCGGTACAGGAAGTGGTGGTACGAGAAATATATCAGGCACCACCAATCATCATAAAGAATTAGAAAGAACATTGGCAGTTTGGCATAAGAAAGAATCAGCATTACTATTTAATGGTGCATACCAGGCCAATGTAACAACACTACAGACGCTTGGTAAAAATATTCCCGGTCTTATTTTCTTTTCAGATGAACGGAATCATGCATCTATTATTGAAGGTATCCGTGGCTGTAAGAACGAAAAGAAAATTTTCAGGCACAATGATATGGCCCATCTGGAAACGCTTCTTCAAACTGTTTCTTCTGATATTCCTAAAATGATCGTTTTTGAATCTGTGTACTCAATGAGCGGAACTATTTCACCAATTAAAGTAATTGCAGATTTAGCAAAAAAATACAATGCTCTTACTTATGTAGATGAAGTTCATGGCGTTGGGTTGTATGGTAAAACAGGTGCAGGAATTCTGGAACAGGAAGGTCAACAGCATTCAATTGATATAATCAATGGAACATTATCAAAAGCTGTTGGAGTGTTTGGCGGTTATATTTCAGCATCTGCAACCATTATTGATTTTATAAGAAGCTTTGGTAGTGGCTTTATTTTTACCACTTCGTTGCCACCGGCAATTTGCGCTGCTGCTAACAAAAGCATTCAATTCATTCAGCAGAATAATCAATTAAGAAAACATTTTTTTGAAAATCTAATTCAATTACGAACTGCATTCAACAATAGTGGAATCAGTTTCAGGCAAAATGATTCGCATATTACTATCATACCGATTGAAGATGCGACAAGTTGCAGAAAGATTGCAAATCAGTTATTGGAAAAACATGGCATTTACCTGCAACCAATAAATTATCCCACAGTTCCTGTCGGAGAAGAATGCCTGCGTATCATCATTACAGCAAGACATTTGCCCAAACATATCAATCACCTGGCATACAGCCTTAAAAAGATTTTGCATGGAGACTATAAAACTGATTGGCAGGAGTTCCCGGCTGTCGCTGTTGCAGATTGATATTGTAAAACAAAAAATACAATCAGCATTTCCAAATATGAACGTGGAAGTAATTGCACACAGCAGCAAAGGTGATGCACTTCAAAATATCCCCTTGCATACAATTGAAGGCAGTGATTTTTTTACACAGGATATTTTTGATGCGTTGACAATTGGTGAAGGGGATATTGCTGTTCATTCATTAAAAGACATGAGCAGCGAGCATTTTTTTGGACAGAATAAGTTTGCCGTTGTTGACAGGGATGATACAAGAGATGTAGCTATTTTCAATAATTACATTGAAGAAAAGATCAGGAGAGGAGAGACAATTATAATTGGAACTTGTTCTCCGCGAAGAGAAGAAATGGCAACAGTGTTTCTGAAAAAGGCGTTACCGCAGTTGAATGCTGAGATAAAAATTGAAACAAGATCAATTCGCGGAAATGTCGAGACAAGATTGAGAAAATTGAAAAGCGGAGAATATGATGCAACAATACTGGCAACCGCAGGATTGAATCGTATGTTGAAAAGTGAAGATGATACTAAATCGATAAAAGAATTATTGGTTGACAAAAAATTGATTTTATTGCCATTGATTGAATGTGTACCCGCACCATGTCAGGGAGCCATTGTCGCAGAGGCTCATTCATTAAATACAAGAGCAATTGAAGTGTTGAATAAAATCAATAATGAAGGGTTGTTTGCTGATTGTTATTCTGAGAAGAAAGAAGCAGTAAAGTATGGAGCTGGCTGTATTCAGAAATTTGGTGTAACAACTATGGAAACTAAGAACGGAAAATATTTATATGCGGCTGGGAAAGATTCAGAAAGAACTGAGTTTGTAAAATGGGACCCATTACCTGGGTTGAAAATAAACGGATCACTTTTTTCCTCAACAGATGTGATGAAGGGTTTTTTTGATTATGAATGGAGAAATGAGGAAATGAATATTAAAAAGCCAGTTGTATTTGTAGCAAATTATAAAGCGCTTCAAGGATCTGAAGTGAAAGACCTGCCAGGGAAAACAATTCTTGCTTCAGGTACTAAAACATGGTTTGAGCTTTCTAAAAAAGGCTATTGGGTGACAGCAAGTGCCGATGCATTAGGGTTTGAATTTTTATCAGCATCATTATATATGCCTTTGTTAAATATAACAACGGATGATATTACTATACTTACTCACGAAACTGCTGCAGAAAGGTGGAGGAGCAAAGGATATGATGCAGTAAGTAATTACAAACTGTTGCCCAAAAATGATGAAGCGATCCGGCAATCAATTGAAAAAGCAGATGCAATATTCTGGACAAGCTTTTCACAGTATGAATTCTATTCAAAATATGCAAAGCAGAACATAAAACATTTATGTGCAGGTGGAGAAACAGCTGAATTATTGAAGCAGGCAGGAGTAGAGCCAGTAATTTTCCCAACAATTAAAGCATTTGAACAATGGAGAAAATATTCTATCCAATCACACAGCGTCGCTTAAGAGCGGATACACATATACGGGAATTGACAGCATCAGTAAAACTTTCGCATAAAAGTTTTATACAACCATTGTTTGTTGATGAAGGAATTAATAAACCAAGACTTGTAAATGGATTGAACGATGTGGAAGTAGATACATCTTCAACTATTTTAAACACAATTGAACAACACATAAAGGCCGGATCAACTAAGTTTTTACTTTTTCCAGTTCCTGCAAATAAAAAAGAAAACAATTTTGATTTTTCTTTTGCCAAATCTGTTATAAAATCAATTAAGGGAAATTTTGGTAATGATGTTTGGATCGCCTCCGATCTGTGTTTGTGCAGTTATACCACACATGGACACTGCGGTATTTTGAATGAAGATCATTCAAAACTTGTGAATCATATAACTGTTGATCTATTGAGCAAATATGCAGCACAACTTGCTATTGCCGGAGCCGATTGTATTGCTCCCAGCGATATGACTGATGGACGTATTGGGGCTATTCGTACTTCGCTTGATGCGCTGGGTTATGATACCGTAAGCATCATGAGTTATTCAGCGAAGTTCAGCTCACAGTTTTATGGACCATTTCGGGATGCATGTCATTCTGCACCGAATACAAATGGATTGAAAAACCGGAAGACTTACCAGTTATCACCATTAAATATTAATGATGCTATTGCAAGTTCTCTACGAGATGAAAAAGAAGGCGCTGATATTTTAATGGTGAAACCTGCTGCATTATACACTGATGTAATTGCAAAGCTAAAACAGCAAACATTAAAACCAATTGCAGCTTATCATGTAAGTGGTGAATATGCAGCCATTGAAGCATTAGCAGAAAAAAAATTAGTTAATCGTGAAGCAGCACATCTTGAAGTGTGGACCGCATTAACAAGAGCAGGAGCTGATATTATAATTTCTTATGCAGCTAAGAACGCAAAAGAATGGATCGATAAAATGGAATATTAAAAGAGTGAAAAAAATACTCATCATATTATTAGCTTCGTTTGGCTTTATGAAATCTAAAGCACAGCAGCGACCCGAAACAGGAGGCTGGTTTGCTTTTAACCTGCCCGTCAATTTTTCAAATTACTGGCAATGGCATAATGATGCAGGTTATCGTACACTTGGTAATTCAGTTGAACCTCTGCAGTATTTATACAGAACAGGCATTCGTTACAATTTTAATAAACAATGGAGCACAGCAGGCGGGATCGCTTTCTTTTTTACAAAAACAAATTTTTCAAAATCAGAGCATGAGTTTGGACACGAGTTTAGGTTTTGGGAAGAAACAGTTCATCAACATCCGGTGAATGAAAAACTGAAATGGTTGTTGCGGTTCAGAGCTGAACAACGATTTTTTGCAGCTACAAGTGTTAAAAATAAATATACCGGTTATCGCTTTCGTTTGCGATCCGGGTTAAATCAGAAACTAAGTAATAAATGGAGTCTTCAGCTTACCGATGAATATATGAGGCAGGTAGTTAATCAACGATTTTCATTTGACCAGAACAGGTTAACTTTTTCAGGCATTTACCAGTTTAATAAAACGACGCAATTGCAGGCAGGTTATATGTGGTTAAAGTGGCCAAAAGATAATCAGCATATTCTCACATTCACATTCACAAAAAATATTTTATTGCATGGATAGGGATGCGATTATAAATAAGAACAAACTCTATCCAATTTTCCTGAAACTGGAAGAGCTTGAATTGCTTTTGGTGGGCGCAGGAAATGTGGGCCTGGAAAAATTGAATTCCCTTTTATCCAATTCACCTGAAGCAAGAATTACAATAGTAGCTCCGGCAATAAAAGAAGAAGTGAGAAAACTTTTGCAAAATCATCCCTCCTGCGTTTTAGTACTGCGTTCTTTTGAAGAAACAGATTTGAACAATAAAGACCTGGTTGTGCTTGCAACGGATGACGCAGCACTGCATAGACAAATAAAAACTCTTGCAGAAGAAAAAGGGATTTTGGTGAATGTAGCAGATACTCCAGAGTTATGTGATTTTTATCTCGGTAGTATTGTACAAAAAGGAAACCTTAAGATTGCGATCTCCACTAATGGTAAATCACCAACAGTTGCAAAGAGAATAAAAGAAGTGTTGAATAAAGCATTACCGGAAGAGTTGGATGATGTGATTGAAAACCTTCATGAGGTAAGAAACAAACTGAATGGAAATTTTGAATACAAAGTAAAAAAACTGAATGCAATAACTAAAGTACTGGTAGAAGAAGGAGAGAATAATACTCGCTGGAGAAAAATTGCAACTTACTCGTTACTGGCATTTGCTTTCATGCTGATCGGGTATTTTATTTTCTCTTATTTACCCATTCAAAAAATGGCGGATGATACCTACAAATGGTATCAGACTTTGGATAAAGCTTTTCCGATTATGCTGCTTGCAGGTTTCCTGGCACAGTTGGTTGATGGTGCATTGGGAATGGGATATGGCGTTACCAGTGCAACCATATTATTATCGGCCGGTGTAAATCCTGCAGTAATCAGCGGAAGCATTCATACTGCTGAAATGTTTGCCAGCGGGGCTTCAGGGTACAGTCATTATAAATTTGGGAACGTAAATAAAAAATTATTCAAAGCATTGCTGATTCCGGGAGTGTTGGGTGCAATCGCCGGTGCCATCATGCTTGTAATGTTGGGTAATAAATATGGAAATTTTATTCGTCCTGTTATAGCAGGCTACACATTAATACTTGGAATAAAATTTATTATGAATGCATTCCGTGAAAAAAAAGCCCAAAAGAAATTTACAAAATATCGTCTTCTGGCAGGGGTCGGAGGATTTTTTGATTCTTTTGGCGGTGGCGGCTGGGGCCCGATCGTAACCAGCACATTAATTAATAATGGCCGTAGCCATAAGTATGTTGTTGGATCAGTTAGCTTAACAGAATTTTTTGTAACTCTTGCCAGTGCATTTACTTTTTTTACTTTAATTGGTGTAAGTCACTGGCAAACTATTCTTGCATTAGTAATCGGTGGATTAGTAGCTGCACCTATAGCAGCAAAACTTGCAGGTAAATTACCCAAGAAGACGGCTTATATGCTGCTGGGTATATTGGTAATTTTCTGGAGTGTGAGAATTTTGATTAAACTTCTTTAATTTTTACAAAAACTTTTTATGAGAACGAAATTCCTTTTAAAGGCAGTTGTTTTATCACTTATTATATTCAATTGCTTTAAAGCTTATGCACAGGATAAAAAAGATTACTTCATTATTGAAAATTATTATAAGGTTAAATGGGGATTTGCTGATGAGTTTATCAACCTTTGGAAAATAAATCATTACCCATTACTGAAAAAGGCAATTGATAAAGGTGATATCATCAGTGTAGAAGCAGAAAAACCAAAATTGCACAGCGGCGAGGACACTCGTTTTGATTTTAAAGTAACTATTGTTTTTAAAAACGAAAAGCTGGCATTTGATCCTAACCTTACAAAGCAATATGAAAAACAACTATATCCCGATCTTGAAAAATTAAAGAAGGATGAGCAGCACCGCTTTGAATTATTAATTGCACATTGGGATGTGATGATTGAAAAAATTGATTTGTAATTTTGGCATATTAATAAAAGGATAATGGAAAAAATTTATCTAAGCGATTCGGGGCCAAAAGTATCACCTGCCGTTTATGGTTTTTACAGGTGGAGCGGCAGCTATGTGAATGAGGAAAAAATGGAACAGATCATGAATCTGTGTCTTGAACTTGGCATCAATACATTTGATCATGGCGATACATATGGTGATTATATGTGTGAAGAAATTTTTGGAAACGTTTTTAAAAGAAGTGGTATTAAGAGAGAGAACATTGTTCTTTTTACAAAGTGTGGTATCAATATCCCGCACCCGGCCCGGCCAGAATACCGTGTAAAGCATTTCGATACTTCAAGAGAGCATATCATCAATAGTCTTGAAAATTCTTTACGCAACCTGCGGACAGATTATATCGATGTGTTTTTATTGAATCAGCTTGATCCTCTTTCGAATCTTGAAGAAACGGCACTAACATTGGAGAAACTCAAAGATTCCGGTAAAATAAAAAATGTAGGAGTAGTTAATTTTTCTGTTTTCCAGCATCAGTTATTAAGCTCTTATCTCCGCATACCGATCGTTACAAATCATATTGAATTGAATCTGTTGAACACATCGGCTTTTGATAATGGCCAGGTTGATCATATCAAGCAAAAATATATGCGACCACTGGCTACATCACCATTAGCTGAAGGAAGAATTGCAAACAGCAATGAAAAAATTCCATTGCGAATAAGAGGAAGGCTGGAAGAATTTGCCGGAAAATATAATTCGCATTTTGAATCAGTTGCTATTGCATGGTTAGTTAAGCTCGGTGCATTGCCACTTATTGGTACAATTGATGAACAACGAATAAGAAATATTGCTGAAGCATTTAAGATCAATCTTGATCGCCAGGATTGGTATGAACTCTATGCTGTTTCAAGGGGTGAGTTATAAAAAACCTATTTTCTTTTTCTTAACTGCTGTAATAAAGCTTTCAGGTCTTTAGGCAATGGAGCTTCAAGATGTAAGGTCTCTTCATTTACTGTTTTGAATTTCAGACTCAAAGCATGTAATGCAAGCCGGTTGAGGATCGGTCTTTCTTCCAATTCATTCTTCGATAATTTGAATTTATGTTTGAGTGATGAAAGTAAAACTGGTTTCCCATCACCATATAATTCATCACATACAATTGGATTGCCTATATGTTTTGCATGCACTCTTATCTGGTGAGTACGACCGGTGTGGATCTGAAACTGGACCCAGGAAAAAATTTTAAAATCTTCCAGCACTTCATAATCGGTCAATGATTCTTTCCCTTTCCTATAAACGGACATCAGCCCTTTTTTTGCAGGATGCTCGGCGATGGGAGCATCAATGGTTCCTTTCTTTTCAGCAAGAGAGCCTGAAACAAGCCCGAGATAAATTTTTTCTGTTTGCCTTTCTTCAAATTGTAGTGAAAGATGTTTATGCGCTATTTCATTTTTTGCAAATACGATCAAACCGCTGGTGCCCCTGTCCAGGCGATGAACAGTAAATATGCCGCCATATTTTTCGATCAGTATTTTTTTAAGTGATATATCTTTTCCTTCACGGTCAGGAATGGAAAGTAAGCCGGAAGGTTTATTCAGTGCAATCAGATTTTCATCTTCATGAATTATCCAGTCGTTGAGTTTCATTTCCCTTTTCCAAAATATTTTAATTCACGAACTTCTTTTTCATTCAGGAAACGCCATTTACCTCTTTCAATATTCTTTTTGGTAAGGCCGGCAAACATCACCCTGTCAAGATTTTTTACATCATAACCAAGGTGTTCAAAAATGCGGCGAACAATCCGGTTTCGGCCACTGTGTATTTCTACACCCAATTGTGTTCTGTCTTTTGTATCTGCATAAGCAAGCTTATCAACTGAAGCAGGGCCATCTTCCAATACAACTCCTTTTAATATCTGGTCGAAATCTTTTTTATCAAGAGGTTTATCAAGAGTAACTGCGTATATTTTTTTTATCTCGTTACTTGGATGAGTAAGTTTTTGTGAAAGCTCGCCATCGTTGGTTAGCAATAAAAGTCCTGAAGTATTCCTATCCAACCTTCCAACAGGATAAACTCTTTCATCTGTTGCACGTCGTATCAGGTCTAAAACAGTTTTTCTTCCCTGCGGATCATCAGTGGTTGTAATAAAGTCTTTTGGTTTATTCAGTAAGATGTAAACAAGGTTCTTTGAAAGGAATATTTTTTTGCCATTTACAACTACTTCATCTTTTGGTGAGATCTTATGTCCGGGCTCTGTAATTATTTTCCCATTCACTTTTACAATACCTTTTTTTACAATCTCGGCTGCTTCACGACGACCGCTAACTCCGGCATGAGAAATGAATTTATTTAAAGGCATGAGCTCCACACTCTGCGGCCGGATGATGGAAGGCTGAGATTGTTTTTGCGGATCAGTATGCTGAATTCTTAACTCAGCTCTTTTCTTGTCAAAAAACTCCGCCCTTTCTTTTTTTACTTTTTTCTTTTCCTGGCGAAACTGTTCTTTAATAGCAGCGTTGCTTTTCTTTTTATAAAACTTATCGAACGGGGATGATTTCTTTTTCATGTGAAGATTTTACTGTTTTACAACAGGAGGCGGCAAAGATAAGCAATGACCATGCTTTGGTTGATTTAAATAAAAAGCCTCCCTGTCAGGGAAGGCTTCATCAGATAATTATTTATTAAGAAAGAACCCGTCTTTTACGTGGCATTGATTTTCTTATTTCCTGCATTTTTTTCAACTGATCTTCTGTCAAGATCGATTTCATTGTTTCTTTTCTCTTATCCATCAGAATTTTTATTTCTTCATTCTTTTTCAGCATGTCCATCGACTTATTTTCTTTAAGAGATTTTATTTTTTCCATCATTTCACCACGCTGCTTTTTAATTTTTTCCATTTGTTCATTATTCAGATCGAGACGCAGCTTCATCTTTTCTAACCTGGCGTTAGCGTCTATTTCGGCGAACTTTCTCCTTTCTGTTTTAAATTTTTCAATTTGAGCTTTTTGCTCTTTGGTTAGTAAACCTTTCATGTCCTCACGGTGTTTCTTGTTTAATTCCATCATCTGGTTCTTCCAGTCTTTTACCAGTATATCATCTTTCTTTCTAAGCTCAGATAATCTCTTTTTGAAATCTTCATTCAGTGTTTTGGCTTTTTGTTTTTGTTCGTCAGAAAACTTTAATTTTTCAACCAACATTTTATCCCGAATTTCTTTTCGTTGATCCGGATTTCTTTTTTTCTGCGCCTGAACAGTAACGATTGTTACTATCGCAAGCATCAATACAAATATTTTCTTCATGACTTGATTTTTTATGTAATCAACAGACTTAAGTTGAAATGCGAAGTTTAACCAAATCTAAGAAATTCTTCGTAGAAGGCCAAAATCCTTGATTGGTGGCTAATTCTTATTGGCTAATTGACCGCAGGCCGCATCAATATCCTTGCCGCGGCTTTTGCGAAGCCTTGCATTTACCTTGTGCTTTTCGAGGTAGTTCATAAATGATTCAACCGTTTTTTCATCCGGCTTTTCATATTTGGCAAAGTCAATGGGGTTGTATTCAATAATATTAATAAGATCAGCTGGTACCTGGCGGTAAATTTTTATCAGGTCATCTGCATCTTTGATTGAGTCATTAAAATTCTTGAAAAGAATATATTCAAAAGTGATCTCGCTTTTTGTTTCCTTGTAAAAATAATTCAATGCATCAATCAGTGACTTGATATTATTCGAGTCATTGATCGGCATTATCTGGTGGCGTTTTGCATCAGTAGCAGCGTGAAGTGATAAAGCGAGTTTGAATTTTACTTTATCATCTCCCAATTGTTTTATTTGTTTGGCTACTCCGGCTGTTGAAACTGTAATTCTTCTTGGACTCATTGCCAATCCATCAGCCGAAGTAATTCTTTCAATTGCCTTCAAAACATTTTTATAATTGAGAAGTGGTTCGCCCATTCCCATGAAAACTATATTCGTGAGCTTATGTCTATAAATTCTTTCACATTGCTGGTTGATAAGAACTACTTCATCATATATCTCATCAAAAGTCAGGTTTCGTTTTTTATCAATATAACCGGTTGCGCAAAACTTACAACTGAGTGAGCAACCGATCTGAGAAGAAACACATGCCGTAGCTCTTTTTTCTGTTGGTATCAGCACACCTTCCACCAAATGGCCATCATGAGTTTTAAAACTTGATTTTACTGTACCATCGGCTGAGTATTGTGTAGCGTTTATTGTTAATGCAGGAAGTGTAAAATTTTCGCCAAGGGTTTGGCGAAGTTCCTTGCTCAGGTTTGTCATGTCTGCAAAACTGTGTGCATGCTTTTGCCAAAGCCATTCATAAACTTGTTTTGTCCTGAATTTTTTTTCACCGAGTCTTTCGAAGTAATCTTCCAGTTCCTGTAAACTTAAATGCCTGATATTTTTTAGTTCTGTTTTCAACATCGTGCAAAGATAATCATGGATTAACGGATTAGCGGATTTCGCTGATATGATGGTTTTGTGTTCCTTTGCAAACACTCATTGCTGAATAGGTGAAAGGAAGTACAAGAGTGCGACCCTTCGCTTCGCTCTGGGTAAACTGCGACGCTATTTTTGAATAGCGAAGAGAAACCTGAATGGAGCGTCGCAAGAAAAGTCTAATAGTAATTCAAAAGCTAAGTACATAATGAAAAATGTTTTTGTTATAGATGCGATTCGAACTCCAATTGGAAAATACGGTGGAGCATTATCAACGATGCGACCTGACGATCTGCTGGCAATAGTTATTCATGCGTTGATGGAAAGAAACCGTTCAATTGATATGAATGATGTGGAAGAAGTGATCGCTGGCGCTGCAAACCAGGCTGGTGAAGACAATCGTAATGTAGCAAGAATGGCTGCATTACTTGCGGGTTTGCCTGTTAGCGTTGGCGGCGTCACTGTAAATCGTTTATGTGCATCTGGTATGCAAAGTATAATGGATGCGGCAAGAGCAATAAGCTATGGTGATGGTGAAATTTATTTTGCCGGCGGAGTGGAGAGTATGACAAGAGCTCCGTTTGTTGTTAGTAAATCAAACGACGCATGGAGCCGGAAAGCCGAAATGTTTGATACCACAATGGGTTGGCGTTTCATTAATGAAAGGCTTGCCGTAATGTATTATCCATACACAATGGGTGAAACAGCAGAGAATGTAGCGACGCAATGGAATATTTCAAGAGAAGAACAAGATGCTTTTGCATTTCAATCACAGGAAAAATATTTTGCAGCGAACCAAGCCGGAAAATTCAATAATGAAATTGCCGCGGTAGAAATGAATAACAAAGGATTGATCAGCTGGGTTACAAATGATGAACATCCAAGAAAAACTTCTTTGGAAAAATTGGCTGCATTAAAACCTGCATTTATAAAAGATGGAACAGTAACTGCCGGAAATTCTTCCGGCATTAATGATGGAGCTGCTTGTTTATTGCTTGCAAGCGAAGAAGCAGTAAAAAAATATTCTTTAACTCCATTTGCAAAAATTGTTTCAATGGCTTCAGCAGGTGTTGACCCTGCAATAATGGGAATTGGCCCGGTACCTGCTACTAAGAAAGCATTGAATAGAGCCGGATTGAAAATTGAAGACATTGGGTTAGTAGAATTGAATGAGGCTTTTGCTTCGCAAAGTATTGCTTGTATTAAAGAATTGGGGCTTAATGAATCCAAAGTAAATGTAAACGGCGGCGCAATTGCATTGGGTCATCCGCTTGGTTGCAGCGGCGCAAGAATTTCCACTACATTATTATATGAAATGAAAAGACAGAATGTAAAATATGGTTTGGCCACAATGTGTGTAGGAGTAGGGCAGGGTGCAGCAATTATTTATGAAAATGTGTAAATAAAAAAATATGATCCCCGCAAAAGGTTATTTGGATGAGACGCTTGATATAAATGTTCTGATGAACCGTTTATCAGATCATATCGAAACAGTACCGGGCCGTTTTGCAAAATTTTCCAAGATTGAACTTTTACAAAAACCGGCAGCAGATAAATGGTCAAGACAAGAAATACTCGGTCATTTGATCGACTCAGCTATTAATAACCTGAAACGTTTTACAGAAATTCAATTTCTTCCTCCACCTCATAAAATTTCTACTTACCAGCAAGTTGATCTTGTAAAAGTGAATCACTACCAGGATTTGCCCCTTGAGCATTTGCTAAGCTTATGGCAGGCATTGAACAGGCAAATTGTTTTTATAGCCAGGAACATCCCGGCCGATAAACTCGAATATGCAGTAGATCCTGATTATTCCAACAAGGAATTAAAAACGCTTGAATGGGTCATCTGCGACTATGTAGCCCACATGGAGCACCACTTCCGCCAAATTTTTCCTTAACATTCTAAACTTTATCTTATTGATTTTGTAAGTGTGCATGAAAGGAATTTGGCCCCATTATGTAAAAAAGCCTTCTGTTCCGGTAGTTTAATTAAACAAACAATAAGTACAGGAGCAACTAAGACAGTATATTTATCGATTTTCCCTGAAAAGTATATTTTTTCAGGCGCAGCAATTGTATATTTAATGTTGCCTATATACGGTTAAGGTTTTCAGCAAAACCATAGAACTCCAACCTGGAAAATTCACCATTTACTTACTCGATGGAAATAAACGAGTAGCTATTTCTTATTTAACCAAACTAATTGCACATGAGAAAAGTAGTAATGCTGATTATGGCTATTTTCCTTTCCATTAGCCATCTTTGGGCACAACAACGAACTATTACAGGAAAGGTAACGGATGATAAAGGTGCTCCAATACCTGGTGCTTCTGTTATTGTAAAAGGAACGAACATTGGAACAAGTACAGGCTCCGATGGAAGTTTTTCGATCTCAGTTCCCCCTAAAGGCAAAGCATTGATGGTTTCTTCGGTTGGCCTCGGAGAAAGAGAGATCACACTAACGGCCAGTAATGACTATGCGATCAGCCTATCTTCAAGAGGAGGCGATATGACGGAAGTCGTAGTTGTTGCTTATGGAACTAAAAAGAAAACCGAACTTACCGGTTCGGTTGCCACTGTAAAAGCTGCAGCTATTGAGAACAGGCCATTTACTTCGGTTGATAAAGCCCTGCAAGGGGCGGTTGCAGGTTTGCAATCAGTGGCTGCTTCCGGTGCACCGGGAGCAAATCAGCAGATCAGGATCAGGGGTATCAGTTCTATTACTGCCAGCAATGCACCTCTTTTTGTAATTGATGGCGTGCCTGTTCTTGCAAACGATCTTTCAAGACAAACTACAACAGCAAATATCTTAAGCACATTAAATCCAAATGATATTGAAAGTATTTCAGTGTTAAAAGATGCAGCTTCGGCTTCCATCTATGGTAACCGTGCTGCAAATGGTGTGATCCTTATCACCACGAAAAAAGGACGGGCAGGTAAAACCAAATTCAGGTTTGATATGGAATTGGGCCAAAGCGATGTTGCATTTGAGAATGCTGATTATCGCCCCCTGAATGCGGCCGAATATCTTGCAATAACAAGAGAAGGTCTTGTAAATTTAGGCGCCAACCAGGCTACTATTGATGCCACGTTGGCTTCAAGAGGTGGAAATAATAATGTTGATTATAATTGGCTGAAGGGTGTTACACAAACAGGAGCACAACAACAGTATAATTTAAGTGCTCTTGGCGGAAATGATAAAACGACATTTTATATATCAAGTGGTTATTTTTATCAGCAAGGAACAGTTATTAAAAGCAGCCTGAGCCGCTACAGCGGTAATATCAGGGTCACTAATAAGGCCACTGATAAATTAACGATCAATGCCAATATCAATGGAGGTTTTGTTCGCCAGCGTACTCCATTAGCTGGTGGAGCTTTTGGAAACCCGGTTCTTTCATCCAGGTTTGTGCTACCAACAAAGCCAGCTTATAAACCTGATGGGTCATTGAATTTCTTAAGTCCGGATTTCAGAACCGCTGATCTGTATAATACAATTGCAGTTTCAGAGATGGATAAAAGATATCTGAAGGAATTAAGCTTAAGAGGAAATGTGTCTGTTGAATATGAAATTATTCCAAATCTGAGAGTAAAGAGTTCATTTGGAGCTGATCTGAGTGTATTGGAAGAAGATCAGTATAACAATCCTCTTTACGGAGATGGCGCAGTATATGGAACAGGAAGCCCGTTGTTCAACCCTGGAGTTACTTATAACCTTTCAACAACAGGTCGTGTGATCGAAGCATATACACGTTGGTTCAATTGGAATTGGGCGAATACAATTTCTTATAAAGGAGATATTTTAAAATCAGGCGATCTTTCTTATAATGTTCAGGGAGGTGTTGAAGCAAATGAAAACAGGCAATATTTTTCTACCTTACAAGGAAGGGGATTCTCAATTTCTCCATTGCTTTATTTACAATATCCATCATCAACTGCTACTCCTACTACGGCATCCGGAGCTATTTCAGAAGCTACATTCCTTTCTTATTTTGGTCTCGGTGATCTTAACTACCAGGACAGGTTCATAGTATCAGGAAGTTTCCGCAGAGATGGATCATCACGTTTTGGCTCAAACAACAGGTGGGGTAATTTCTGGTCTGTAGGTACATCATGGAACGTCGACAAAGAAAACTTTATGAAGTCGATCTCGTTTTTTGACCAATTAAAACTCAGAGCTTCTTATGGTGTTACAGGAAATGGCGGTATTGGAAACTATGATTGGTTCCCATCTTATGCATTTTCTTCCAGCTATAACAGCATTCCGGGAAGTGTTCCTGGCAATGTGGGAAACCTTGATCTTTCATGGGAAATAAACAAACCACTCAATATCGGTCTTGATGTAAGTGTATTCAAGAGCAGGTTAAATATTTCTTTTGATTGGTATAAAAGAAAATCAGAAGAGCTTTTGTTAAACGTTCCACTTTCCCCAACATCTGGTTTTGCTTCTCAAACACAGAATATTGGCGAAATGGAAAACAAAGGTGTTGAGCTTACTATTATAGCAACACCAGTAAGATCAAAAAACTTTACATGGACAGTTAATTTCAATTTTGCCCATAATAAAAACAAAGTGCTCACTCTTCCTGGCGGCAATCCGATTATTGGAACATTTATCATTAAAGAAGGTTTGGATGTTCAGTCTTTCTATACAAGAGTGTATGCAGGTGTTGATAAGGCAAATGGTGACCCTCTTTGGTATCTGGATTCTACCAAAACAACAACAACAAATGTATATTCCAGTGCACAACGTGTTCCTTA
>Ga0209798_10000482_pt1 | contig 23884 bp, 21 predicted proteins | sample DOMMetBare3Fresh_FD_187475 | JGI IMG/M metagenome (GOLD analysis project Ga0209798, IMG submission 187475) | Wetland sediment microbial communities from St. Louis River estuary, USA, under dissolved organic matter induced mercury methylation -... | ecosystem: Environmental > Aquatic >... | reverse complement strand
GATGCCGTAACTTGATATCGATATGGTCAGCCTTAAAATCGGATGCCTTGCGTATCACTAATGCCTCACGCGTTGGTACCACACGACTTAAATAATAGGGTTGCCCGCAAGCTGTGTATGACACCTCTGTCTCATCCTGGAATAATGTTATGGCAAGTTTCCTGTTGACTCTTCTCGCCCTGGCGGCTGCCTTGGTACCCGCTGCTACACCGCCGATAATAACCAGATGCATAGATTAACTTCCTAGCCGTTAGCGATTTAAGTTTGTAGGGGAAACATTTGTGTCTTTTTGTAACCAATTCCCAGCGCCGGCGAAAAAGGCAGGCTCTCCGCCACTATGCAAAAATACAATAGATCGGTCCTTGGCCAGTTCGTGTTGGCTAAGGTCGATTAGACCGGCCATGGCTTTTCCGGTATAGGTCGGATCAAGCAACACCCCTTCCGACCTGCCTACCAATCGGATGGCATTTGCGCCCTCTGGGCTCGGAATGCCATAGCCCTCGCCAATAAATCCGTCATGCACAGCTACTTTTTCCGGGGTGAATTGCCAGTCTATATGTAGGTAAAACGCAGTTTCATTGGCAATGCGGGCTATTTCGGCACGAACAGCCTTAACTTCTCTGCTGACGGTAACACTGATTGTTTGCCATGGATTGCCTAACAGATGAGTGCCTAACAGCCATCCGGCATGGGTTCCTCCGGAGCCAGCCGCCAGGACGACTAGATCAGGCATGAAACCGGATTCATCACATTGCTCGTAAAGTTCATGTGCCGCAAGTACATGACCCAAAGCGCCCAATGCACAGGCGCCACCGCGGGGGATCGGATAAGGCTGATGCCCTTGATCGATTAGCTCTCCACATATCCTGGCTATGCCCTGGTCAACGGAAGCACGATCCGGGTCACCAGTAAAAAAAGATTCTGCCCCTAACATTCTGGTTACCCGGTAATTGCCATCAACTTGATCGGGTGGTCTTCCCCAGAACACGGCCTTGCAACGCAAATTGCAATATGCAGATGCTGCAGCTGTAGCGCGAACATGATTGGATTGCACACCGGCACCAGTAACGATGTAATCAGCATGTTGCGCGAGCGCATCTGCCATCAAAAACTCCAAACCTCGTATTTTATTGCCGCCAAGCCCAAAACTAATCAGATCATCCCGTTTAAACCATAATTCTTTCACGTTAAGTTTGGTTGCAAGTCTGGGCATCGCTAACAAAGGCGTTGGAAATTGAGCTAAATTAAGCCTCGGTATTTGCCCTAACGTATCCCAAAATAGTGGGGTGTTAGCATACGCAATCATCTTGGTGCGGGATTAAATATAGACGTGACGGTCATGGGTTGAATTCCGCAAGAACTTGATCAATCATCTGGCCACAACAGCCGGTATCGTGTTTCGAGCTAAGCAAGTTTTCTATCTCACCAGGGCTTATCACAGTCATGATTTGCGGGTCCTTCAGGATGGCTTCTTTTAACGGGATACCGCTTTCAGTCGCTGCCATGGCTGCGGTATAGACAAGGGTATGTGCCGTTTGCCTGCCAAGCATAGGCGCAATTGTCAACATGATCCGCTCAGCATGCATAAACCCTTGAGTGGCGAGCAAATTTTTTTTCATCTGACTTTCATTGACGCTCAGATTAGCCAATAAAGTATTCAGTAGCCTAAGCAGTTTACCTGCCGCAAGACAAACTGTGGGAAGAATCTCCCATTCTCCTTTCCACGAGCGGCCATCGCGTTCATGGTCGTGTACCAAATTTTCTGCCATGAAAGCAGCCTGGTGGCGCACCAATCGGGCCAAGGTGCCTAAATGCTCCGAAATTTCCGGGTTGCGTTTTTGCGGCATGGTAATGCTGCCTACTGTGCCAGCTACAAAACCTTCGCCGAGTTCACCAATTTCAGGACGTTGTAAATTATAAATTTCATGCCCGATACGGTCTGCTGTTGCCGATATCAGAACAAGATAATTACACCATTCCGCAAGCCGATCTCGGGATGAAGTCCAGGAAATGGCCGGGGCAGCAAGCAATAATCTGGCACAAAATTCTCGTTGCAATGAAATGGCTTTGGCGCCAAACGCTGACAGGCTTCCGACGCCGCCGGCGAGCTGGCCAACTCCAAGTCGATTTTTAATCTCGCGGAGACGATGATGATGTCGCTGTATTTCATCCAGCCAGCCCGCGGCCTTAAAGCCAAATGTAATCGCTAAGCCATGTTGCCCATGGGTACGTCCGCACATGGCAGTGTCACGGTGACGGCGAGCAAGACCTGCGAGTGTCAACATGATCTGTGACATTTCGGCATGATAAAGTTCAGATACTTTAAGCAATATTCTCGCCATGTGTGTATCCGTTATGTCTTGTACGGTCGCGCCATAACACAACCATTCACCGCTATTATCAGGACAGCGGGATTGCAGGGCATGGATTAAGCCAAACAAAGAATGGTTTGTTTGTTCAAATCCTTGACGCACATCTTTAAGAAATGTTTCATCGATTTGCATATGCCGGCAAGATTTTGCCAAAGCCTTTACCGCTTCAGCCGGAATTAATCCGAATTCGGCCTGGGTTTCGGCGAGCACAACCATCACTTCTATCCAACCTATAATTAGTGCGATATCGTCGAATAAAGCCCGTAGTTCGGGTGTAGTCCATGCGTCCTGAAAAATGGCTGAGTCGCTGATATGGACAGACATGTCTACAATAACTCAACTGAAGATATTTTCACTGGATCTTCCTTAATAAAGATTTGTCGTTCTGATGCATTGTTTATTAAGCGCTATAGACTTTTGCCGTATTAAATAACGCATCTTTCATTTTTTGAATGCTGCCTTGGCAGCCTCTATGCCAATTAGCTGCAGATTGCAATTGCAGCTTACATTCAGAAAGCATTGTCGCCATGGCTTCAGGCGCAACCCCCCCGGGTTCGGTCCGAACTGCTATGGCGGCTTCAGGATTTAAAGCATGTTTTAAAGCGGATTGGCTCATTTCAATTCTGTGTCCGGTTATCTGCTCGGAAAAAATTGCTAACTCTTCAACGGTGAGAGCTTGCAAATTGCCTCTAGATAGATAATGCCTGACGATAGTTCCAGCTAAGCGATGCGCTTCCCTGAACGGAAACCCATATTCCATCACCAACACTTCGGCTAGTTCGGCAGCCATAACAAAGCCATTATTGATTTTTGTCACCGCTTGTTTGGTATTGAAAGTCATATATTCAATAATTTCTCCCATCAAGTTGGCAGCATCTTGGGTTTCGGCGATGGCATTTGGGATCATGCCGTACAGGGTCAAACGGTTATCCGGTTGACCCGATGGTGTTCGTCCGAAAGCTGCGCTTGAAGCCAGGATACCAATCATCTTGTTTGCCAATCCACGAATAGCGGTCAGAGCAAAAGGATTCTTTTTTTGCGGCATAATCTTGCTGGCTCGGGCATGCCGATCATCCACTTCAATCAACCCAAATTCTTCAGTGGCAAAAATTTGCAAGTCTTCGGCCAGACGATCCAGATTGATTAGGATGGAAGTTAGCAATGCTGCGGTTTCAATCGGTAAATCCGCTTGCCACATGGCATCGCGAGCATGGCTTACAAGTCCATCGAAACCTAATAACTCTCCAAGCCGCCAGCGTTGTTGAGGAATCCGAGACCCCGTGGTGCTGCCACATCCGGCAGGACTCAGGTTGATATGGCCATAAAGCGTGTATAAACGATCAAGATCCCGAAACAAGGGGTAAGTAAAGCCCAGCAAATAATGGCCGAATGTGGTCGGTTGCGCGGCTTGCAAATAAGTGTAATCCGGCATTATTACACCCTGGAATTCAATCACCTTGGCAACAAGGGTATTGCCGAGATCAATTAGTGCCTGGCTTAAATTGACTAAATCTTCCCGCACTTTTAGATGAAAGGCCGTGGTAATCGCTTCACGCCGGGCCCGGCCAGCGCCCAGCCAATGAGAGGAGGAAGAGTGTTCATTGAGCCATGCTTCCCGGTTGGTATATAAGTCACCTTTATAAGGGTCTGGTACGAAATCACCTGAACAGCTTTGTAGGTGTAAAAGTGCTTCAATTAACTCTCTGCCAGCTTCGATTGGAATGAATTTGTTCTCAATCATGACGATTGTGTGGGCTAAATCCACCCATGTCATGCTTTCGAACAAAGGGAGTTGATCATCAAGTTCGCGTTTGAAAACGGTCTGTATTAATCGATCTGAGGGTGAATGCTCGATACGTGCACCGATTTCCAACACCCGTTCTGTAGCTGACGCAAAACTGCTTGAAGCTGATTCACTCATGCTTGACAGAAATAACAACGCTGGCCTCATTCACTTTCGGCTCGATTTGATGGGGATCCCAGGTGCCGATACGCATCATCTTTTCCGCCACGGAATACAACGTATCAAAGCGTAGTCGACAGCGTAATGCTTCAACGGCCAACACTTGAGTAGGCTCAATATTTCCTAATCCGACATTGGTACCGAACCGTCCGATCAAATAAGCTTGTTGTTCCTTATGTGGCGCTTCCCAAATCAACTTATCGGCATGCAAACCAACTTTTTCGGCGATAGTCTCGACCACAGAGTCGAGTATTTGACCGTGTTCTCCGAAAATCCCCACCGATCGGCCGGATTCCCGACCTTCCATTACCACCCATTGAGAGCCATACTCAATGTCTTGTAAGGCCTGTTCAGCAATTTGCTCGGCAGTTGGCTGCTGTCTCGGGTCTTTCTTGCCAACTTCAGTTATGGGTACTAGCCCGGCATCCTGAGCGCAGTGAATGATATTTCTGCGTCGAAACTCAGGCATGGCAATCGTTCCATCGGATATTTCAACTGCACTGAAACCCAAACGTTTGGCGTGTTTCATGTAATCGCGGCAATGATGTTCAATTAATGCCACTTCCAACAAGGTACCGCCAGGGAAACTTAATATGCCATGTTCGGCCAATAAACCTAATTTCTGCTGTAAAGCCTTTGTGGTATGAAACACTGATGTTCCGAAAGCAAGTTTCCAATGATCGATACAATGTCCCCCTATTTCCAGAATATCGTTGAGTTGCCTAATACCGATCCCGGTATCGATTATCATCGTTACTCCTGTCTCCCTGGGTTTCAAGGAGCGGTCTTTGATAAGTTGTCCGACAATGTCGCCCCAGGCTAATTCAAGCATATTCGACCTCTTTAGAAAGGTTGCGTAAAGCTGTTTCAACCATCTTCAAATCTGCTCCCCAAGGCACGATCATCGTGTTGCCGTCTTGTTCTATGTCAAACTCAAGCATGCAACATTTCAACAGCGTTGGCTGCCGAGACTGATTGGCCAATTTACGAGGACACATTTCAATCCGTTTGGGTTCGTCACCATAGTAATGCCGGTGAAACTGTAAACTTCGCTCACAACCAATCAGCGTCCATGGTTGCCTGAGGGCTGGGCGCTCATCGAGGAAATAAACGGGTGCATTCAAATCATCAAGACCACCGGAACGACAGGGCACAAGATAAGCTTCAGCATTGCTGTCCTTACAGAGTTCATGAAGATCAATGCGTTCAAGCTGTAAATAAATCGGAGCTAAATCGGCATACGTCAAAACATGTTCCACCATTTTATAAAGTTTGGGAGGCTCTGGCGGCGCGACTTCAACAACTCTTAATACTAATGGATCGGGATGATGAATTATATTGATATGGTCAAAACTACCCTGAACAATCAAGGTTTTGTCAGAACCGACTTCATGCTCCTTGGCAAGCTTGGCTAAAGCAGAACGATTGGCTGGATCGGTGTCGGGCGATTGTAGGAAAATGCAATCCTCCGGCAATGCCAAAATTTCTAAATTTTCCACCCGGGTAAACAGGTTCTCGGAGTTCTGACGTTGCACGGCGACAACAGCAAAACCAACATCTTGTTGATGCAAGACCGCGATATCGGTACGCCGATAGACCTCGCACCCCAGTAAATGCTCGGTAATGGCAGCATCAGTCATAACGCCTTTATAAGGCTGATAGCTGACCCGCCGATAGGGTAAGGGGACGAAATTTTTTTTGCTTTTGATGCTACCCACTTTAAGGACTTCGCCGTTCATAATTGCAAGCTGAGCTAGATTAATGGGAAACTGCGTTTTTTTTCTTCATGCCTCAATTCACGCTCATGAATCTTTAAGGGATCCAATACCTGAATGATATCTATGGCTTCTCGACTGGGTAATGGCGTTGTATGGAAGTCGCTGCTTATCGGGAAATCAAAATCAGTGCTTTCACGAACGGTTTCGATATCAATATCAGGGTAGGTTGCAAGCAGCCTCGCCTGGCCGGAATCGTCAAAATCGAAAATTGCCAGTTCGGTGATGAGATAATCAGGTCCTGAACCTCGATAACCCATCTCAGCCCGAGTTTTGCCTTGCGAACACCGATGGCCGACGCTGGTGATAAAATCGCATTTTTCAACCAAACGAAATCTGCGCTGGCCTTTAGGGTCAGAAATTGCCCGATGGGCGGCGCTCCAAAGGGTGACGTGATCTGCGTCGCATGAAAGGTTGCAGCCGCCGCCCCCGCCAGGCAGCTTGAGCTGAAGTTGTTCCAGCCCTAACTGGGTGACATTAAGATTGCCATATCGATCAATCTGTAAGCCGGAGAGAAACATTCGGCCCATTCTGCCGCTTGCCGCCAAATCAAAAAGTTCCTCAATATCAAGGCTAAATTCCGCTGCACGATTCATGGTCCAATCATTGCTGGTGGGTGTCAGAAAAGCCGGTTTTGGATTGACGCCGTAGGTAGCGCCTGCGATTAACACCATATTTGGCGCATGCGTTTGTTTTGCCAGATAAAGGGCTAATTGCACCATCGGTGATCCAAAGCCATGAAAGGCTAAAATGCCGTCTTCAATAGTTTGGGCGATCTGCCAGATCATGGCTTCCCCGAGACTGCAACGCGTTAGCATTTGCTTAGGCATAGAGTGCCATCCAATTATCATGGCTTTGCTGCCAGCTTTCTAGGCGTTTAAGTGTCTCATCGCCGCCAATTTTCTTCAGATAGTCGGCATGAGTATGACATTCATAGACAAAGGGTATGAGATAGTGCGAATGGAAAGACTCTTGACCATTGCTGGCTAGCCGGTAATACTCGCCGGTATGCTGACGGTCATATGCGTATAATGGATAACAGGCCGTGGGGTGGGCGCCATAAGGAATCTCGGACAAGGCTGTTACGTAGAAATAGGGAATGGTAATGCCCATTTGTGTAATTTCTTCCGAGGAGACCATCTTCTCTACCGTTGCAATTACCCGCTTTGCCGCTTTGGCAAATAAGATGTCCGCAACGGGTGGTCCTTCAATCCTTAAATTGCCCCGTGCATCGCCATATTGGGCATGTAGGATGGCTACATCGGGCTCTATGGCAGGAACCAGCACTATTTCATCGCCGGTAAAAGGGCAGGTCATGGTTTTAAATTCTGGATGCAAAGTCATGAATCCAGTGCCTTTTACCGAGCGTATTGGCATAAAGGGTATTCCGGCAATCGCGGCACGGAGCTGTTGAACCAGGGTATAGCAGCAATTATCCTGAACCTGAACTTCACCTGATTCGCAAGCTCGGCGATAATTAGGCGCCATGCCGAAGTCTTGTTCAAAGCCAACATAGGACTCGGCGCTTGCTGAAACGATGCCTGCACCACATAGCAAATCCACATCAATGCCATGGGCCGATCCCACCAGCTTGAGCTGTCTTTTTTGCTGCCGTACCAATTCACGTAAGGCTGCCATCGGTTCCCGCCATGATAAGCCGCCACCGATTGCGATGCAATCGCCTTCATTGATATGCCATACCAGACTTTTGAGATCACATCGCTTGTCGGGTTTTGTATACATAGATGGCATTCAGATCGTTCTAATCGCTCTTCATCGAGCCACTGCTACAGCATGGGCAACCATTGCCATGTGCAGCTTCAAGCGGATGGGGCAAGGGAGGAATGTCCTTGCGGGTATAGGCTTGCTCGCTGCCGCATTGAGAACATACCCATTTTTCAGGCTCACGAGTCCCTGCGAACACCATGCCACTAAAGCTATGGCCGCAGTCCGGACACAGCAATTGATAAATCGGCATGGTGTGACCTTATACTTTTAGATTTAAGAGCGCTAAATAGGGTAAGTTTTATGCGGCTGCTTTGTTGGATAATTCCGCCCGGACCAGTTCCGTCCCCTGAACCAGGGCATGCAACTTATCAATCGCAATATAACGTTGCAGCAAGATCAAGCCGCAGTCAGTCGTAACACCCAAGCGATTTGCAGGGATGACCTGCAATAACCGCCTAATCCGATTCGCAACCTGTTCCGCGGTCTCCGTTACCGTACTTTTAACGTCGATCACGCCAGCCCAGAATGAGATGTTATCTGGCAATGGATGAGTTTTGAATACCTCGAGACCGCTCATATCATCGCTTCGTCGTCCACAGTTTTCTAAATTAAGTACATTAATGTTGGCTTTATAAGCTTTAGGGACGATTGAGGCGGTTGCCGAAGGGGCTTCACCCCGCCTTTGAGTAAGATCGTATATCTCTCCAGAGCTTGCCGTATCATCGGGTAAATAAGCCGGAGTGCCTCCCCAATTACCCCAACAAACATGAACAATGATTTGTGCGTTTTTAATCCCTTCGACAGCACGATTGAAGGCGTCAATCGCCCAATCTTCAAAACCATAAGGCCAGGTGAACTCATCCAGCTGAATAAAATCTACACCCAGTGAATCCACTTCCCTTAAGTCTTCATTGATGGCTGCGGCTATTGCCATCGCGCGGTCACGGGAAGATTTGTAGTGGAGATCGTTTGTTGCCTGTGCAAGAACTTGAATGCCGGTATATTGAATTTTTATCGGTTTATGGGTTGCCCGTTTTAATGCCCGGGCTTGTTCAACCATAATAGCACCGCGTCGTTTAACTTCCTGGTCTAAAGTACCCGCATGCAGCCTGCTGTAGATAGGAAAACCCAGGTAACCGCCTTTAAGATTGTATCCTAAGCGCCGGTAATAATAATAAAGCGCTTGATCGGCATAATTATCGCCATGCACCCGCCCGTCAGAAATGATATCCAGGCCGGCAATTTCCTGGTCTTTGGCGATTGCTGCAACTGCATCTTCTAGTGCTTCTCTGACCATTGCATCGGGCGGTTCCTGATCGCCGCTAAAGGATCGAGCAAATTCAGCATCCCACCATCTGGGATTGGGATAGTTTCCAACCATGCTGGTCGGAATCAAAATCTCGTGATTACGTACTTTCATGACCTTACTCCTGTGATATTTGGTGTAATTGGCTTAATTCATTAGCACCTTTTGTTATTGTTATTGCGACCTATAAATACTGCTTCTCATTACCGTCCAAAAGTACTGCTTCCTGAAATAATTCAAGTGAAAAGGACTTTTTAAATTACACTTTTCACGATATTTTTACTCTTGTTGGCATTGTTTTGTCAATCAGCATGATTTTTTACTCAGCTTTGTAAACATAACTTAATCAGACTATAGCTCTTTTTACTTTATAAAAACTAGTTTCCCATTCCTGATAAAATTGTAATAGCTGCTTGAGGAAAGGAAAATGAATATAGAAATACAAAATGCCGTTGATGAAGTAACTGAGATAATTGCCAAGGCCAAACATGCGCAGAAAGCGATCGAAGATTATTCCCAAGCTCAGGTTGATATGTTGACAACAGCCGTTGCTTGGGCAGTAGTACGCCAAGATCGAGCAGAGGCTCTGGCAAAATTTGCGGTGGAAGAAGGCGGATTTGGTAATTATGCCGATAAAGTTTCAAAAATCCGCAACCGGATCATGGGCACTTTAATGGACATGTCGACAGTTAAAACAGTGGGTGTGGTCGAAGAAATCCCGGAACAAGGGTTGTTGAAAATTGCCAAACCGGTTGGTGTGGTGGCGGCACTCATTCCAACCACTGGGCCTGATGCAACACCCCCTCTTAAAACCTTGCTGGCACTTAAAGGGCGCAACGCGATTGTGATTGCTGCCCATCCGCGCACCCAAAAAACCACCGCGCTCGTTGTGGAATATATGCGGGAAGCCTGTGAAAAAGTTGGAGCGCCTGCTGATCTCGTACAGTGCATTGACAAACCCTCGTTGGCAAAAACACAGGAATTGATGCGTCAAGCGGATATCATCATTGCAACTGGCGGTGAAGCCATGGTTAAAGCAGCTTACAGCTCCGGGACACCCGCTTACGGTGTTGGCGTAGGCAATTCTGTCCATGTGGTGGATGAAACAGCCGATTTGGAAGATGCCGCCTCAGCGATAGCAACAGCCAAATCATTTGATTACGCAACCAGTTGTCTAGCCGATAATGCTGTCGTTGCCGATGACCGTATATATAAAAAACTGACTGCAGCGCTGGGCGTGCGAGGTGGTTATTTTTGCAATTCGAAAGAAAAGGCAGCATTACAATCAGTGATGTGGCCCGAGCCCCGTACCGCTATTCCAGCTGTTGCCGTAATTGCAAAATCCGCGCGGGAAATTGCCAAACTGGCCGGTATTACAATACCTGATGGCTGCAAATTTCTAGTCGTCGAAGAAGAAGGTATCGGGTCCGAATATCCTTTCTCCGGTGAAAAACTTTGTGTCGTACTTACTCTCTACCGTTATCAGGGCACTATCGACGATGCCATTAGGATAGTCAATGCAATTACCGAATATCAAGGGCATGGACATACTTGTGGCATACATACTAATTCTAATGAACACATGATGGCACTTGCGTTCGGCACTAAAACGGCGCGGGTGATGGTCAATCAGAGCCTCAACGAAGGCGCGGGCAGTCCGCGCAATGGCATGCCATATACACTCAGTCTAAGCTGCGGAACATGGGGTGGCAATATTACTACGGAAAATGTAAATGCCAGGCATCTTGTTAACCTGACTTGGGTCTCACGCCCTATCGCTGCCAGGCAGATTAATGAGCAAACGCTTTTTAATGATTATTGGGACCATTTTGGGAAATGAGCCCGACGCGTGCGGCACTATATATCGTTATGAGGTATTTATCTGGAAATAATTTTAGTATTTTTTCCATTCAGTAATATTGGAAACGGCTAAGGCGCCACTGAATAACCCTTGCGATCGAAACGGGTAGGCTTGCCTGTTATCAAACAGCCGTTAATCCCCCGTCAATCGAAATAATGGCGCCAGACATAAAACTGGCTTCGTCCGAGGCAAGAAACAGCGCCGCTTGAGCCACTTCTTCCGGCGTGCCGAAACGGCCAATTGGATATTTGGCTATTTTAGCGCGGGTCTCCTGGTCGGAATCCTTTGCCATAATCCAGCTATCTAATTCTGTGCCGGCAATTCGTCCCGGACACAAGCAGTTGACTCGAATTCCTTGACCGGTGTAATCCACGGCCATTTGCCGCGTCAAACCGATCACTGCGGCTTTTGAAGCGCAATACGCCGGCATTCCCGGAATGCCGACCAATCCGGCAACAGAAGCCAGGTTGACAATGGCGCCTCCCTGTTGCTTCATAAGAGGCAGGACAGCTTGCGAGCAGAGAAAGGTCCCTGTCACGTTCACAGACATTATTTTGTTCCAGGAAGCCAACGATGTATTTTCAAGATCAGAGAATTCGGCGATACCTGCATTATTGATTAGCACGTGGATGATACCCTCTCGTTTTAAGGAAATGTCGGCAAGCGCATCGGCAAGACCATCGGGGTCAGTGACATCGACGCAAAAAGCGTCTGCTTCAATCCCTTCAGCAACCAGCGCTGCGCTGGTTTTTTCTGCAAATTCTTGGTTGCAGTCGAAAATCGAAATCGAGGCGCCTTCGCGTCCGAAAAGCTCTGCAATTGATTTTCCGATTCCAGCACCGCCTCCGGTTACAATCACGTTTTTACCTGTTAATCGTCCTGCCATTTACATTCCTCTAAGGTTTTTGCTGCCAGCGCGCAGTCGGCAGAGTTGAATAAAATAGGAAGGATTCAAAAACAGTTCATCCATTTCACCGAGTTCATCCACTGTCAAGCCACGCCGCACCATCGGCGCCAAGTACTGAAAGCCATCTTTTGCGCCGCTGCCAACATGAAACGCGCCGATAATACGTCTTGAAGAACCATCTATCACAAGTTTTTGAAATCCTGATAGCTTGGGCTTCATCATCGCGTACAGCATCATCCGGTCGCCAGCAGGAAGCGCTACGTTTTCACCATCGGGATTATCGGGGGGCAACTTTAAGACGACCACGTTGTGATAATGCTTACGTGCTTCTTCTTCCCCCAAACCTAACCAGCAGACTTCATAATGCGTATGCATGAAGTCGGGGTAATCGCCGATATGATAATGCGCTTCTTCCCCCATTATGTTTCGAGCTGCGTACATGCCGCCTTTGCGCGCCTTGAACATTTCCATTGGCCTGCCAACCACATCGCCAACCGCATACACATGAGGAATCGATGTATGCATACGGCTATCAATTTCCACAAAACCCTTGGCGTCCACTTTAACGCCGAGCGCGTGCGCTGCCAATTCAGAATTTGGCCTTTGTCCCAGTGCCGTGAATACAAAATCGGTAGCGATGCTTATTTCACCCGATGGTGTAAGAATTCTGACTGATTTAACCCGATCCTCCGGGTCACCATCAATAGCAAGAAGTTCAGAGGCCTCTAAAAATTCCATACCTTGCTCCATCATTCGCGTCATCAGATATAAGCGGGTGTCCCCGTCCGGAATATTAGCTAATGGGGGATTTCGAGAAACAATAATTGTTCGCCGCCCTGTGGCGTTAAAAAAACAAGCGTATTCGATTGCGGTCTTACCGCTGCCGATTACTACAGCGGTTGAACCAGGCTCATAATCGAGGTGGTCGACCAAGGTGACATGATCATATACCCCCTTCAGGTTGCCATTGGAAACGGTTGATTTTTTGGGGCGGGATCCAGTTGCCAGTACGATATTATTGGCATGATAAATTCTGTCATCGACGGTAACCGTATGGGCATCGACTATCGTTGCAGGGCAACCTAATACAAATTCCAAATCAAGCTGTTCCTTGCTTTGATAATTCATAAAAGCATGCGGCCCGGTTCTGCCGCGTCGAAACATCTCGATAATTTCAAGTATCGAGATCGTTTTGTTGTTCATGTCCTGAAACCACAACTTCCCGGAAAAAGTCCGTTCAAGCAGTAATTGAGCCGCCACATCGGAAAATACATGATGAGGAACGCAAGCATGGTGAGGGCAAGAGCCACCAAGGAAAGGCCATTGATCAATGATTAGCGGCCGTCCTCCCATCGCACGAAGATAGGCGGCGCCGAATCGCCCGGCGGCTCCGCCGCCTATGAAGATAGCATCGAAATCCCTTGTATCTTGTGAATCTGTGTTAACTATAGGAGCCTGCCTGTCAGTCTCGGACAGTCGACGCTCGATTTCTTCAGCCCAGTGAGCGGCTGACCAATGCATTTTATTGATATTAACCATGACAACACTAATGGAAAAGTTAGTTTAGGAGACATTGCATAAATTGTCATTTCGGGCCTAGCGAAAACCGTGATTTTACGAATTTCATGCCTCGCAACGACGTAAAGATACTTCTCTAGGGTCGGAATGACAAAAACATATTATTCAGCGGTTACTTGATTATTCCCCTAATTATTAAAAGCGTTCTAAAATGACAAATAGTTTTCTGATCATTTACAGCTTTCAGCCGAAGTAACAAATACTTAAACAGCCATCACTCCTTGTATGGATTGCCGGCATCCAGAATACAGGGGTGTTACTGGCCAATCAAGTATTCGCTAAGTTTACATCCGTGAAGTCTAGATTCCGGCAGTCCATGCCGGGGTAACGTTTTTTTTTTGGAGATTCTCTAGAAGTGTTATTGCTTCGATTTTAGCTGAAGCTTGTTGGTAATCAGGAACACTCACACCGAAGATCGATCTGGGGCAAGCGCGGAGAGACGCCGTAATCAAGGACAGGAGCGGGCGCTTTGGTTTGATGTCATTGGCGGAACATGGATGCCGGAAATTTATCGGTTTCCTGCGAAAATTGCGCCAAGTAGAGGGTGGTCCGATCTTCATGATTGCCGATAACGCGCGTTATCATCATAGGGCGGGTCAAACTTAACAGCCGTAAGGCTTTTCTGATCTGGTGAATTTATATGCAGGCAAGTCACCATGCTCTGTATGGGGTATGGTGGCTTGCTACAAGATCGTGAAAGTACTCGCTGTAAAACGGATAACCAAAAGCAAAAGGACAGCGCGAGGTTGCAACGCACTGAATGCAATTAATTTTTATTCTTCTTGATCTTCGTGGCTAATCGTTTAGGTTCACGAATTGTTTCACAAGCTCGTATTTATGCGTTTTTTTTATAATTCGCTGCTTAGCAATTCATCGATGCTGGGCAACTGTTTGTCTAATTTGCAACGGCTTTTATAAAGATCGACAAATTCCATGAAAGCCTGTTCCAGGTCTTCCAGAATGTCTTCTTCGTTGTCGATATCATCGTCCGATAGATCGCCGGAATCCAGATACTCCTTTTGCAGTGCAATTTCGCTGTTCAGCGCGAGGGTGGCGTAAATGACGGCGTTGTTGGAGAGATTTATGCTCATCGAGTTTATCAGGGTTAGATAAGAAGGCCGGAGCGGTTGAAACCGCGCCGGGTAGAAGTTTGCGGGATTTAATCCCGCAGCAGTTCATTGATGCCGGTTTTGCTGCGTGTTTTTTCATCAACCTGCTTGATGATTACCGCACAATACAGGCTATATTTGCCGTCTGCTGAAGGCAGGTTGCCTGAGACAACGACAGAACCGGCCGGAATGCGGCCGTAAGTGATTTCACCTGTCATACGATTGAAAATTTTGGTGCTTTGGCCGATGTAAACACCCATCGAAATCACGCAACCATCCTCGACGATGACGCCTTCGACGATTTCCGAGCGTGCGCCGATAAAACAGTTGTCGCCGATAATCGTTGGGCCTGCCTGCAAGGGTTCCAATACGCCGCCGATACCGACACCGCCGGATAGATGCACGTTTTTGCCGATTTGCGCGCAGGATCCCACTGTGACCCAGGTGTCGACCATCGTGCCGCTGTCGACATAGGCCCCAATGTTGACGTAAGAGGGCATCAGTATGGCACCGGGCGCGATATAGGAGCCTCTGCGGGCAACGGCGTTCGGCACGACACGAACACCGGCTTTGGCAAAATCGGCTTCCGAATAGGACGAAAATTTACACTCGACCTTATCGTAGTAACGAGTGTTGCCGCCATCCATTAGGCGGTTCTCGTTAATTCTGAAGGACAAAAGCACGGCTTTTTTCAGCCATTGATGAGTTGTCCAGTCGCCATCGATTTTTTCCGCAACTCTGACCTTGCCGGTATCAAGCAGATGGATGGCTTCGCTAACGGCGCCACGGATTTCCGCAGAGACCTTAGCGGGAGTGATGTCGGCGCGATGTTCGAAAGCGTTATCGATGATGTTTTCAAGTGGGTTCATTTTTTTACGTTATTTTTAAATTGTTAAGGAAGTGTTTAATGCGTTGGGCAGCTTCGCGGCAGTCCTCTAGCGGCGCGACCAAAGCAATCCGCACATGATCGAGGCCCGGATTGATGCCTTCAAATTCGCGCGATAAAAAACTGCCGGGCAAGACGGTGATGTTTTCTTGGGCAAATAGCTGTTTTGCAAATTCGGTATCCCTTAGTGGCGTTTTTAACCAAATGTAAAAGCTACCTGGCGGTTGAGAGATTTCGCAAATACCGCCAAGAATATCGATGAAGGCGGTGAATTTTTCCCGATATAGCCGCCGGTTTTCAAGCACATGGCTTTCATCCCGCCAGGCTGCGATACTGGCATGTTGCGTCGGCAAAGGCATGGCACAGCCTTGATAGGTACGGTATTGAAAATACTGCTGCAGAATTTCTGCGTCGCCTGCAACAAAGCCGGAGCGCAATCCGGGGGCATTGGAACGTTTGGACAAGCTGTGGAACACAATACAACGTTTGAAGGTGCTATTACCCATATGGCAAGCTGCTTGCAGCAAGCCGGCGGGGGGATTGTTTTCGTCAGCATAAAGCTCGCTGTAGCATTCATCCGAGGCAATAACAAAATCGTATTTTTCCGCCAGCTTAATAAGTCGTTCAAAGCCGGTTTGACTTATAACCGATCCGCATGGGTTGCCCGGCGAGCAAATATAAATCAATTGGCAGCGTTGCCAGATTCTTTCGGGCACTGCATCTAAATCAGGCAAATACCCGGATTTTTCCAATGTGTTCAGGAAATAGGGTTCGGCTTGTGCCAGTAATGCCGCGCCTTCATAAATTTGATAAAAAGGATTGGGCATTACCACGACAGGGTCTGTCGAGGGATCGATCAGGCATTGGGCGAACGAAAACAGCGCTTCACGGGTCCCACTGACCGGTAATATCTGGGTTTCGGGATTGATTAATTCAGCAGGTATCTGAAAACGCCTGGCTATCCAGTTACCAATTACCGCTCTGAGTTCCGGCAAGCCTTTGGTATTCGGATAAACGCCAAGACCATGGAGATGCGACAGCAGGGCTTCCTGGATAAAATGGGGTGTGGCGTGGCTCGGCTCACCAATTGACATGGCAATATGCGCTTTGCCGGTAGGCGCTTTTACGCCTTGCTTGAGTTGTGCCAGCCGTTCAAATGGATAGGGCTGTAAGAAGGTTAAACCCGGGGTCATTGATTTCAGATTTAGATACAGCGGGGACGTAGACCCATGGACTGAGCCCGCTGGAAATAGCCCATGGCCTGAGGCATGTGCCGTTCCAGATCCTGGATGCGGGTTGCGTGCGAAGGATGAGTGGATAGAAATTCTACAGGTTGGCGGCCTTGAGCTGCTTGATCCATAATTTGCCATAGCGAGATGCTTTGTCTAGGATCAAAGCCCGCTTTGGCCATTAAGTCCAGGCCAATAATGTCCGCCTCACTTTCGTGGACACGACTGTAGGGCATCAAAATGCCATATTGAGCGCCGATGCCCAGCAGTCCAACGGCTGTCTGGCCTAACGCAGTTTGCGGCGCGGCCACCGCCTGCACCAGGCTTACGCCCTGATTGACGGCCATTTCCTGAGAAGCGCGTTCATTACTGTGTTTGGCAACTACGTGCCCGATTTCATGACCAATAACGGCGGCTAACTGATCCTGATTGTTTAACAGTGTCAGCATCCCGGTATGGACGCCGATTTTATTACCTGGCAAGGCAAAAGCATTAGGCGAAGGGTTTTCAAAGACAACCACTTCCCAATTGCCGCCAATTTGCTGGACAATGGCTCCGGCGATACAGTTGGTAACCTGATTGTATTTGCCGTTATTACTGATAGGTTTTTCTTTTTTTAATGAATCGAAAGCCTGCAAGCCCATTTGGTTAATTTGCGCATCAGGCATGAATATAAGCTGGCTTCTTCCGGTCGGGCTGGTCATGCAGGAGGTTAACAGGCAGGCAGAAAGAAGTACGGGGATGATTTTTATAAACATATGCTAAATAACTAATGAGTTCTTTAAAGAGTCTATTTTATCGTAAGTTTTTCTTTGGAGCTTAAAAAAGATACCTGGTCGAATAAGGGCATAGAAAAATCTACACGTTGGCCTTCGCCAGATAAATGATTTAATTGCGTATATTCGGGATATTCTGTCAAAATAACTGGTATTGCTTATCATTAACCGAAGGACAAGCCTATATGACTGAAATAACTGAAGTACCGAGCCCCTTTTGCGGTATCGGCACTGACGATCTGACCGTTCAGGTGGATGGCATAGCGCTGAAAGTCATTAAAAATGGTTGTGCGATAAATACGCCTATGTTTGAACAGGTAGTAACCGATACGAAAGCCAGAGTTAATGGCAATGAAGTCAGTCTGGATGTTGCTGCCGTCAGGGCAGCGGCGCTGTTAAAAGATAGCCTGCAGCCAGTAATTGGCGGCTGCGCAAGCGATGTGAGCGGAATGCGGGCCTTGCTGTCGTTGGCGGACAGGATCGGGGCGGTGGTTGATAACATCAACTTCACCGGTGCCCGTAATAATTTTCTGGCGCTGCAGGATTCCGGCTGGATGAATACCACATTGGCGGAAGTCAAAAATCGTTGCGATCTGCTATTGGTTGTTGGAACCGATCTTGAATCTTTTGCGCCCCGTTTTTTTGAACGTTATCTATGGACTCGGGAAAGCCTATTTTTGGATAATCCCAGGCAAAGGGAAGTTGTTTATCTAGGCAAAGCGCCATCAGGCCAGGCCTCGACTTCTCCCGATGGCAAGAAAGCAGAGGTCTTTGATTGTGCCGTGGATGCTTTGCCGGAGGTGATCGCCGTATTAAGGGCGCTCGTTAATGGCAAGCTCATCAAAGCCGATACCATAGCTGGAATTGCAATCGCCGATTTAAAAAGTATTGCTGATAAGCTCAAGCGGGCAAAATACAGCGTCGTTACCTGGGCTGCGGGAGCGCTGAATTACCGCCAGGCTGAGTTGACGGTACAGACGTTGTCGGAAATGATCAAGGATATCAATGATCAGAACACGCGTTGCTCCGGTTTGCCGCTGGCGGGTAAGGAAGGCGATCAAACTGCCAATCAGGTTTGTGGCTGGACGACCGGTTATCCGGCGCGCACTCGTTTTAGTCGTGGTTATCCCGAATACGATCCTTACTTGAACGATATTAATTTTCTACTGGCAAACGGCGAAGCTGACGTGTTGCTGTGGGTGCAGGCTTTTAACGTAAAGTCAGTGCCTCCCGATACTCATTTACCTACAATTGTCCTCGGGCGTTCCGGTATGTTGTTCGACAAAGAACCCGAGGTATTTATTCCCGTAGGAACGCCGGGTATTGATCATGCTGGCCATGCTTACCGGATGGACAATGTGGTCGCGATACGGCTGAAAAAATTGCGTGACTCGGGGTTGCCCAGTACCGCCGAGGCACTCCGGGCCATTGAGCAGGCTTTATAGCCGGAACAAAACAGTGGGACTGTTTTCCATTTTTGTAATAGCCCGGAGCACGACTTTGCAGTTCCGTGCTTTAGTTGTCCTGTGACGGAGAAATTATGTTGATTAAATTAACCGGTGGTTGTGTTTACGATCCTGCCAGCGGGGTTGATGGCAAGGAACGTGATATTTATATTCAGGATGGGCGTATCGTCAACCAGCCTGAAAACCAGGTTCAGATTGATAAGGAGTTTGATTTAAAAGGCAAAGTCGTTATGTCTGGTGCCATTGATATGCATACTCATATTGGCGGCGGCAAGGGCAATATCGCAAGAACTTTGTTGCCTGAAGATCATCGTCAAGATCCGGTTGCGCGAACCGCTATTACCCGTTCAGGTTGTGGGCACGCGATGCCCAGCACTTTTGTAACCGGTTATCGCTATGCCGAAATGGGTTATACCGCCGGATTCGAGCCAGCGGTTTTACCGATCAATGCCCGTCAGGCGCATATGGAGATGGCCGATATTCCAATTCTCGACAAAGGCGGCTACGTCATGCTTGGCAGTGATGATTATCTGCTCCGTATGCTGACCGCCAAAAAAGATCAAAAAGCGATAAATGATTATGTTGCGTGGACGATACAATCCGCCAAGGCTATCGGCGTCAAAGTGGTCAATCCGGGCGGCATCAATGCCTTTAAATTCAATCAGCGCAAATTGGATCTGGACGAGCAAAACATCCATTATGGCGTGACACCGCGTCAGATTTTGCAAGTGCTGGCAACCGCCGTTAAAGAGCTCGGCGTGAGCCATCCCCTGCATGTGCATGGTTGCAACTTGGGCGTGCCAGGGAATGTACAAACCACACTGGACACCATCCAAGGCATTGGTGGCCTCCCGATGCATCTCACGCATATTCAGTTTCACAGCTATGGCACCGAAGGCGATTTCAAGTTTTCGTCCGGTGCCGCACAGATTGCCGAAGCCGTCAATAATAATAAAAATATCACCATCGATGTCGGGCAGATTCTGTTCGGCCAGACCGTTACCGCGTCCGGCGACAATATGCGCCAGCACGCCAACCATAAACACGCCAGCCCGAATAAATGGGTGACCATGGATATTGAATGCGATGCCGGTTGCGGTATCGTGCCGTTTAAATATCGCGACCAGAATTTCGTCAATGCCTTGCAGTGGGCGATAGGCCTGGAAACTTTTCTTCTGGTTGACGATCCCTGGCGCATTTTTTTAACAACCGATCATCCAAACGGTGCGCCGTTTACCAGTTATCCGCATCTGATACGCTTATTGATGGATAGAAGTTTCCGCAACGACGTTTTATCCAGGATTCATCCGGAAGCGCAAAAAATGACGACCTTGGCAACGATTACGCGGGAATACACGTTGCAGGAAATCGCCATTATGACACGTGCCGGCGCTGCCCGGTTGATCGGCTTGAAAGACCGTGGCGGCCTGAGTCCAGGCAATTTCGCCGATATCACCGTGTATACCGATCATGCCGATCGGCAGCTTATGTTTGAAAAACCGAATTATGTCTTCAAGGATGGTGAACTGGTCGTGGTTGATGGCACAGTGGTAAAGACCAAATGGGGAACGACGCACATGGTCAAACCCGATTTTGATCCATCGGTAGAAAAAGGCTTGAAGGACTATTTTGATCGATATCTGACTATGAAGCTGGGTAATTTTAAAATCAGCGATGACGAAATCACAGAAGATGGGCGCGGCAGCTTAACCGTGCATCCATTAAGCGGAGGCATGGCATGATACTGAATGGTGTAGCCATCGATGCAACATTTGCTGAAGCCTTCCCAATGAAGGCGACGCGCGCAATCATAACGGCGCAGAATGAAAAATGGGCGATGATTTCCGCACAGGCCATGACCGGATTTGCTACTTCGGTAATTGCCTGCGGTTGTGAAGCCGGCATTGAACGGGTGCTGCATCCGTCTGAAACGCCGGATGGCAGACCGGGTGTGTCGGTCATGATTTTTGCCATGGGTGGAAAAGGCTTAGCCAAACAACTGGAAACACGGGCCGGGCAATGTGTACTGACTTCGCCGACTTCGGCTTTATTTGCCGGCATCGATGGCGGCATTAGAATTCCATTGGGTAAAAATCTGCGTTATTTTGGTGACGGCTTTCAGATTGCTAAAGTCATTGCCGGCAAACGTTACTGGCGTGTTCCGGTGATGGATGGCGAATTTCTGGCCGAAGCAACCACGGGTCAGGTGGATGCGGTCGGTGGCGGCAATTTTCTGGTGCTGGCTGAATCTCAGCCGCAAGCCTTGGCGGCGTGCGAAGCCGCCATTGAATCAATGCGCAAAGTTCCCAACGTCATTATGCCGTTTCCAGGGGGAGTGGTTCGTTCCGGCTCCAAGGTCGGCTCCAAGTATCCAGCGCTGAATGCATCTACCAATGATGCGTTTTGCCCCACTTTAAAAGGGATGACAAAGACCGAACTGTCACCTGAAATCGAAGCCGTGATGGAAATTGTTATCGACGGATTAGCCAAGGAAGATATTGATAAGGCCATGAAAGCGGGTATTCAGGCAGTTTGTGAGTTAGGGTCGAGTCATGGCATCAGGCGCATTAGCGCTGGCAACTACGGCGGCAAGTTAGGGCCATTTCATTTTCATTTACAGGAAATCATGTCATGAGCGCATTAACCTTCAAGCTGAAATACAGACCCGATCAACGCGTGGACATGTCGCCGCTGACGGATCATAATTTAACCCATCTGGAATTACCGGACATCGCTGCCATTCAGTTGCAATGCGGCAAACGGAAGCTGCGCGTTGATGAGTTATTCAACATTTCAGGTTACGATACGCAAAACATTGTCATCAAGAACAGCTTCAGCAAACTCGATTTCATTGGTAAGGAAATGGCCGGTGGCAACATAAGGGTGGAGGGCAATGTCGGAGCCTATTTGGGTTTTGGCATGAAAGCAGGGGAAATTAAAGTCCGCGGCGATGCAGGGCTATATGCCGCTTGCGAAATGAAAAATGGTTATTTGGAGATTGACGGCAATGCCGGCGATTTTTTAGGCGCCGCCCTGCCGGGTAACAAAATGGGCATGAAGGGAGGCACCATCCTGGTTAAAGGCAATGTTGGCGAGCGGGCTGGCGACCATATGCGCCGGGGCTATATCTTAATCGAAGGCAATGTTGGGGATTATTGCGGATCTAGAATGACGGCAGGAACCATTGCCGTAATGGGTCAAACCGGTAAGTTTTTAGGCTATGCCATGCGCCGGGGGACATTATTATTATGGAATAAGCCCCAGTTACAGGCCACCTTTAATGACTGTGGTGTGCATACCCTGGGGTTTTTGCCGATTTTGTTTGCTTCCTTTAAAAAACTTGATTCCAGCTTTGCTGATGCTTCGGCAGCCTTTAACCGTGTGCAACGATATGCGGGTGATATGGCTGAATTAGGACGAGGCGAGGTTTTGGTAAAAATATCCTAAAAGAGCTTTAACTCCTCAGTTCAGGTAGAGTAACGAGAAAATGTCAGTTGCGAGTTAGTTTACCCATCATTACATCAAGCCTGTATGTTCCAAAAGTAGCAGGTTGATGGCTTGATATCCGAATAAGCTCTTCGAGATCTTCGTTGTTGAGTTGCACGAACAAAAATTAGCCGATGCCATGAAGCTAAAACCCTATAAATCAGGAAATTTTGGCTCTTTTTCTCCAAATATCCTTCCTTCTGTTTACTGGAAACGTCAATCTTTGATGCAAACGACTTTTAATCCGACCGAAAGAGCCGTATATCGATTTCTCTGTCGACATAAGACCACTCAAGCGATGCCCGTAGTTCTGCGGTTAATTCGTCAAACAAGGCAGCGTGGGTAGGCGAAAATTCGAACCAGGTCAAAAAATCGAAGGGCTGGCGTTCCGATAAGTCACGGCAATGATGAAGTCGCCGGGCTATCGCGGGCAAATAATTAAGGCCAATCCTGATATGTCTGGACTTCTCTTCTAAAATATCGCGGCGTTCGTCCTGAGTAAGATTCCACCAGGCGTCGCTCTTTCGAATCGGAATTAACGCAGCAACAGTGGCTTCAGGACGGCCCAAACCCTGCTGCTTGGCGGTTAGCGCCTGTTTCTCGGTACGAGTGACGTAACGCTCGTTGCTGGTAATGCCACTGAGTTGCCAGCGTGCATTCTGCAGTGGATCCGGAATAATCGAGCTGCCGACAATATCCACTCTCTCAACAGGGCTAAGCGGTTCGCCCGCTATGGTCTGCATACTGGTAACTCGCCATGGCCCGTTTGTTCCGCCTATGAAGCTGACTAATCGATTAGTCATACATGTCTCCGTATATTTCAATTCAAGGATGAATTAGATTCATCACGACAGGATCCTACTTAATGTAAACGAACGCGTAATTTATCACCGTAGATCACGGTTAATTCCTCGATCAATCAAACAACCCTGAAAGCATTATACAGTTAGTTCAGATGCTGGCGGCCAGCTACTGCATATGAAAGGCATTCTGCCGACAGGAAAAATATCTTATGGGTATGGATGAAATGAAAAATAAGCCGGAGTTGCGTATCAGAAATCTGTTGGTATAATGGCGGCTATGAAGTTCCTAAAACTTCAGGCGCGTAGCTCAGTTGGTTAGAGCACCACCTTGACATGGTGGGGGTCGTTGGTTCGAGTCCAATCGCGCCTACCAGACAAATCAAAGGCTTAGGATAATATCCAAGCCTTTTTTATTGCCTGAAATAAAAATTGTCCCAATTTTATCCCATTTCTTACAAAACACCCGCAATAATTCTCGGCTTGATTGTTTCGTTTACACATACTGATACAACTGATGGTTGTCCATTAAACAATAGGCATGGCGATGTTTTGCAAATACGGGAAGAAAACCGGCTATCCGGACACGAACAAACCATGGATTGGCAGGATGCCATAAAAGCAATCCGTCAACGGACGCAA
>Ga0209798_10000480_pt1 | contig 23907 bp, 20 predicted proteins | sample DOMMetBare3Fresh_FD_187475 | JGI IMG/M metagenome (GOLD analysis project Ga0209798, IMG submission 187475) | Wetland sediment microbial communities from St. Louis River estuary, USA, under dissolved organic matter induced mercury methylation -... | ecosystem: Environmental > Aquatic >... | reverse complement strand
CAAATCGCGCAGGAATCATAGCGCGAGAATCACGCCGGTCAGCGCGTTTTTACACAACCAAGACCCGGAGCAGTCACCCCGCTCGTGGTCGTGGTGTGGCAACCTGACTTCCGGAATCGGAACTTTCGGACATTGGCGCAAGCTGCGCCGGACTTTGGCCGCCAACGTCACTCCAGCGGGCATATGTGTTGCCCTACATCGATAACATCTGGTTCAGTGCGGCAAGAAGGGCGGGTTCCTTGAAGGGCTTCTGCAACATCGGATGCCCGCTGTAGCGACCCTGTAGGAGGCTTGCAGAGTATCCCGTCATGAATACGAAGGGCACGCAGCGTGCTTTAAGGGCATCCGCCACTGGAAAGCTCTTAATGCCATTGAGATTCAAATCGAGGGTCGCGGCGTCGAAGGAGTTGCTAGCAATGAGCCCAAGCGCCTGCGGCACCGATGATGCCAGCTTTACCGATGCGCATCCGTTGTCGATCATGATTTCTTCAAGCGACAAAAGGATCAGCATCTCATCCTCAACGACGAGGATGTTGCGCCCGGAGAATGGTTTACCCACCACGTGAAACTCCCGCGGCAGGCATACTGATCCTGCAGACAACGCCATCTGCCAGGTAGTCGAGATTGACCGTGCCCTGCAGTTCGAGGGCGAGGCCGCGCTCGATGACCTGCGATCCAAATCCTTTTCGGGAAGGAGGGTTGACTGGCGGTCCGTTCCTCTCTTGCCAACGCATGTTCAAGTAATCGCCTTCTAGCGCCCACGTTATCGACACGGCCCCCGTTTCGTTTGAAAGAGCGCCATATTTCACCGCATTGGTTGCGAGTTCATGCAACGCGATGCCCAAGGCCAAGGTCACTTTTGGGGGGACATTGATATTGTCGCCATCTATGACGATACGCTTCACGTCACCGTTGCTCACCTCGAATGGTTCGAGAGCTGCGTGGACAACGTCGTGCAGCCGGGTGTTGTTCCAATCCCTAGAGTTCAGCAGGTCATGCGATCGTGAGAGCGCAAACACCCGCGCCTCTATAGCGTCGCGGATTTCCTTGGCATCGGACGATCGACGAAACGTTTGATTGATGATCGACATCACTGTTGCAAGCGTGTTCTTCACGCGATGATTAAGTTCCTCGATGAGGAGACGTGCCGTCGATTGGGCCTGCTTGTGCCTCGTCACATCGACGAGTGAAACGAAATGCTGGATGAGGTTGCCGCTCGCATCCAGCACCGGGCTGATGAACACCGATGCCCAGAATTCGCTACCGTCCTTGCGACGGTAATGGATCTCCGGATCCCCTTTGGTTGGGTCCGCGAATGCAGCGGCCAGTTGGTTCCAGGCATCCGGGTCGGTGCATCGTGCCATCAATGCGTCGAGGCTTTCGCCGAGCACGTCCTTGCTCTCGTAACCTGACAATTTGAGGAAGCTGGCATTGGCGAAGACGATCAGATTCTCCGGCGTTTTGGCGTTGGTGAAAACCATGGGCATGCGGGTCGTCTCGGCAGCGACAACGAAGGGGCCGAGCAACTGCTTAAAGCTGTCCACGTCGGACTCAGCGGCCTTTTGACCAGGAGCCTTATCGGCCTGTTCCATGACGCCATCCTTGCAACCTTCACCAGCCCCACGCTCGAATTATCACAAGTCCTCGTACAAGCAGAGTGGCGCCTAATTTACGTGATGCGCGCGCCAGTGGTATCCGCGATCCCCCCCGGCGGCGTTCCGCTCTACTACCAGAAAGCTGCCGCTCGATTGGGGCAGTGGCAGCATGATCACCATTCACCCTTGTGGCCTATAGCTGGCCCGCACCATGCGTCCGGTTCCAGGGTCGTGCGGACGGCAAGTGCATCCGTGAAATTGCTTCACGTCACCGTCAATCCGCCGTCGAGCACCAGGACCTGCCCGGTGATCGAAGCCGCCTGCGGACTTGTAAGATAGACCACCGCCGCGGCCACTTCCTCGGGCGTGCACAACCGATGCAGCGGAATGCGCTCGAGCATCGCCGCCATGTAATTGGGGTCAGACCCCTTCGCGGCACGCGAGGGCGACGCTGTCTCCATCCGCCCCGGCGCGATGGCGTTGACTCTGATGCCGTGCGCCGCCCACTCGACGGCCAGCATGCGGGTCATCTGCACCAGCGCCGCCTTGGCAATGCCGTAGGTCGAGCGCTCGGGCACGCCGACCAGCGCATGGGTCGAGGCGATGGTGACGACCGCGCCGGCGTGCTCCTCATCGATGAGATGGCGACCGACCTGCTGGGTCAGGTAGAACGTGCCGGTGACGTCGACCGCCATCATCTCGTCCCACTGGGCCGGCGTCACATCGACCGCGAGCGCGCGCAGGTTGGTGCCGGCGTTGTTGACCAGGAGGTCGAGCGCTCCGAACGCCGCAACGATCTCGTGCATGGTCCGATCGATGCTCGCGCGCGAGCCGAGGTCGAGGATGAGCGGAAGGACGCGCCCCCCGAGCGCATCGAGCGCCGTCACGGTCGCGCTCAGGTTCTGCGCCCGGGTGGCCGAGATCGCCAGATCGTAGCCCGCGCGCGCCAGCGCCAGCGCGGTCGCCGCGCCCACGCCATAGGATGCGCCGGTCACGAACGCCGTCGGCCTTGAGTTCTCCGCCATGCCCTGCCCCGCCATAGACTTCGCCCGCGACGCCATTAGCACTACTGCGTCGGAAAGTCCGGCGGTTGTTACTGCGCCCTCTCCCCAACGCGGGAGAGGGCAGCGTCAGAAGCTCAACAACCGCGGCTGGGTGAGGGGGGACCGCTTGCCCCCTCACCCAGTCCGTTGTGTTGAACCACGGAATAGCCCTCTCCCACGTTGGGGAGAGGGCGCAATAACGTCCGCCTCGGCTCGCGGCTATGCAGTGTGCTCCCCGCATTTCTGGCACAGTAGGATTGGCACAGGCCTTGCCGCCGATTTCAGTGGCGCCGCGGCAAAAACGCCGCTCTAATAATCGCGACCCAAGCCGCCGAAACAAGGCGCCAGCACGGAGGACATGATATGCGGGCTGCCGCTCTCTTTGCCGCCCTGGTGCTGACCGCCATCGCGGCGCCCGCGCAAGCGCAAACCAAGGTCCGCATCGGCAAGCCGCAGGCCGGCGCCTTCCAATTCGTTCCGGTCGACGTCGGCATCGAGGTCGGCATTTTCAAAAAGCACGGCCTCGACGTCGAAGCGTCCGATTTCGGCGGTGGCCCGCGCGTGCAGCAGGCGCTGACCGCGGGCGCGCTTGACCTCGCCATCGGCTCGGGCCCGGAGCTTGCGATGATCGTCAAGGGCGCGCCCGAGATCGGCGTCGCAGCGCTCGCCGACGCACCCTATGCGGTCGTGCTCGCGGTCCTCAACGACGGACCGAAAACCATCGCCGACCTCAAGGGCAAGAAGATCAGCGTCTCGACCCGGGGCGGCCTCACCTATTGGCTGGCGCAGGAGCTGTCACGCCGCCAGGGCTGGGGCACCGAGGGTTTCTTCATCACGCCGCTCGGCGCCACCACGGCGCAGACCGCGGCGCTCAAGACCAAGCAGATCGACGGCATGATCGTCGAGGTCAATGCCGGCTACCGCCTGGAGGAGGAGAAATCCGGCCGCGTGCTGGTGCAGTTCGGCGATCTGCTCAAGACCTTCCACATCTACATCCTCTATGCGCACACGGATTTCGCGGCCAAGAACCCGGCGGCGGTGCGTGCATTTATCGTCGGCTGGTTCGAGACCATCGACTGGATGCAGAAGAACCGCGAGCGCGCGATCGACATCGTGCGCCGCAAGACCGACGTGTCGCTGGCGCTCGCCACCCGCGACTATGACGAACTCAGCGGCATGTTCAACAAGACCGGCCGCTTCAATCCGGAGGCGCTCAAGGTGCTGTCACGCTCGTTCGTCGAAATGGGCGCGCTGCCGAGCGAGCCGGACGTGAGCAAGTTGGTCACCGAGCAGTACCTGCCGGGCACCAAATAGGCGAAGGGAGAACGCAATGACACTCCATCGAACACTCGCGGCAGCCTTGCTGGGCGCCGCGCTCTCGGCCACGGCGATCGCAAGCGCCTCGGCCGACAAGCTCGACGACATCAAGGCGCGCGGCAAGCTTCTCGTCGGCAACAGCGAGACCTCGCCGCCGTTCTCCTCGCGCGAGAACGGCAAGATCGTCGGCTATGACGTCGACCTTGCGGCACAGGTCGCCAAGCGGCTGGGCGTCGGCATGGAGTTCGTCTCGGTCATCAACTCCGAGCGCATTCCGGCGCTGCAGCAGGATCGCATCGACCTCGCCGCCTCCGGCATGACGCGCGCGGACAACCGCCGCCATCTGATCGGCTTCAGCCTCGCCTATCTGGTCTCGCCGCACACCGTCATCATCCGCAAGGACTCAGGCATCAAGGCGGTCAAGCAGATGGCCGAGAAGAAGCTCGCCTTGGTGCGCGGAGCGAGCGTCGATGCCGAGCTCAAGGAAGCCGTGCCCACCATGGAGATCGTGCACTTCGACACCTATGCGCTCTGCTTCGATGCGCTGCGCGACCGCAAGGTTGCTGGTTTCCTGGCCGACGAGGTGCTGCTGTGGGCCTATGCGCAGAAGAGCGGCGCGCCGCAGGACTACATGATGATCCCCGACTACGACCTGCCGCGCACGGCCGGCTTCGGCATCAAGAAAGACGAGCCGCGCTTCACCAAGTTCGTCGATGACGTGCTGCTCGATCTGGAGAAGAGCGGCGAAGCCGAGAAGATCTTCAATGCCTGGTTCGCGCCGGTGAAGCGGCCGTTCACGATCAAGCGGTATTGAGCGCTACACCCCGAGCCGCTGTCGCACCCACGGGATGATCACGCCCGCGGTGATCGCGTCGTCCTTGACGGTGAGCGAGCGGCCCATGGTCTGGCCCTCGGGATTGACCCAGGCGTGCTTGGGGCTGCCGTTGCGCAACAGGAGCAAGAAGTCCTCGAACGGCACCTGGGTGTCCTTGGCGCCGGCGATCACCAGCATCGGCGGGCACGGCCTTTGCAGCAGTCCAGCCTCGAGCAGCGACAGCGACGGCATGAACGCGAACGCGTCCTCGACCGTGTGCTGGCCGAGCATGTGCAGGCGCGAGGGCACGTAGTCGAACAGGAACTCCTTGGTCTTGAACGCCTCCTCCTGCCAGGCGCGCTGGAAGTAGTGGTGCACAGGACCACTCTGGAACACGACGCCGGCAAGGCGCTTCACCTCTGCGTAGCCGGTGCGCGCCGCCCAATAGCTGCCCCAGCTCTGGCCGCGCACCACGACACGCGCGCCATCGAGATCGGTGCGGGCGGTCACGTAATCGATCACGGCCGAATAGATTCGCTCCGATCCAGGCGCGGCCGGCAGCGGCGCGTCGCCGGTGCCCGGCATGTCGAGCGCGAGCACCGCAATCCCGAAGGGCAGAAAGGCGCGGCTCTGGATCGCGACCGTGTCCTTCCACAGGTCGCTGCCACCGATGCTGATGAGAACCGGCGGCCTGGCGACATTCTTCGGTACCTGCAGCAGCGCGACGATCTCTCTGCCCTCCTCTTGGCCTTCGAAAGGAATGCGGATCGGCTCGATCGGCGGATCGACGGCGCGGCCATAGGCCGCGAACGCGGCCCGCGCCTTCATGGCGGATTCGATCTTCTTGGGTGATTTGGCGACCGGCCAGCGTCCGAACGTATAGAGCCGCCAGGCCGCCAGCAGCGCATCCTGCGCCGCCTTGGCATTCCCGGCCCGCTCGGCCGCGTGGGCGCAATGGCGATCGCCGAGCCTGATCCACGCCGCGCCCCATTCGTCGGGATCGAGGCTTGTAATCATGGCGAGCGCCTCGCGCGCATCATCGGGACTGATGCCGAAGACCGGATAGGCGCCGCGATCGGCGCGCGCCTGGGTTTCCGCCTTGAGCTCCTCCCAGGTCCGGGTCTGCCAGTGCTCGCTGCTCATGAGCGTCACGCAGTCAGCACGATCGAGCCGGTGGTCCTGCGCGCTTCCAGATCGGCATGCGCGCGCGGCGCCTCGGCGAGCGGATAGGTCTTGCTGATATCAATGCGGACCTTGCCGCTCATCACCATGTTGAACAGGTCGTTGGCGGTTTCCAAGAGCGCCGCGCGCGTCGCGGTGTAGTCGCCGAGGCTTGGATGCGTCATGTAGAGCGAGCCGAGCTGCCCTAGAAGGCGCGGCGGCACCGGCTCGGGATCGCCGGAGGCTTCCCCGAATGACGCCAGGATGCCGCGGCGGCGCAGGCAGCGCAGCGAATCCTCGAACGTCGCCTTGCCGATCGAGTCATAGACGACCGCTACGCCCTCGCCACCCGTGAGCGCCCGCACGCGCTCGACCACGTTGTCGCGACCCAAGACCAGCGGATGATCGCAGCCGTGCTCGCGCGCCGCCGACGCCTTGTCGTCGCTGCCGACCGTGCCAATCACGGTCGCACCAAGATGCTTGGCCCATTGGCAGACGATCTGGCCAACCCCGCCGGCCGCGGCATGGATCAGGATCGTGTCGCCCGGCTGGACGCGATAGGTTTCCTTCAGCAGATAGCGCGCCGTCATGCCGCGGATCATCATGGCGGCGGCGGTGCGCTCGTTGATGGCGACCGGCAGCACGATGGCGCGGGCCGCCGGGATGATCCGCGCTTCGGCATAAGCCGCATCAGGCCCGGCCACGCACACCACCCGCTGGCCGACCGCGAAGTCGCGCACGCCCGGGCCCACCGCCTCGATCACGCCCGCGCTTTCCATGCCGATACCGGAGGGAAACGCCTTCACCGCGTGGGTGCCGCGCCGCACCAGCACGTCGCGGAAATTGACCGCGATCGCCGTATTGCGGATGCGCAGCTCGCCACCGCCAGGCTCGCCAACCTGCACGTCCTCCAGGCGCAAGACCTCGGGCCCGCCGTGCTGGTGGAACCGGAACGCCTTGCTCATCGCCGCGCCTACGCGTGCCGGTCCGCGACGAAGCGTGCGCCCGCCACGAGCACATCGGCGGCTGCGCCGAACGACGCCAGCGCCGCCTCGGCCTCGGCGACCAGCGTGCGCAGGCGCGCCTTCGCACCTTCCGGACCGAGCAGACCCACGATGGTGGCCTTGCCGGCCTCCGCGTCCTTGCCGGTCTGCTTGCCGACCAGCGCCGGATCGCCCTCGACGTCGAGAAGATCGTCGGCGATCTGGAATGCCTTGCCGACCGTGGAACCGTAGCGATCAAGCGCCTCCCGCTGCGCCACGCTCGCCTGCGCCAGAATGGCGCCAGCGCGGCATGCGAACTTCAGCAGCGCTCCGGTCTTCATGGCCTGCAAGGTTGCAACCTCGCCTTCGGCAAGCCGCTGCGGCACGCCCCGGTCGAAGCGCCCCTCAGCCGCGAGGTCGAGCATCTGGCCGCCCACCATGCCGCCGAGACCGGCTGCGCGCGCCAGCGCCAGCACAAGCTCGATTCGAACCGTCGCGCTTGGATGCGTTTCCGGCCGCGCCAGGATGTCGAAGGCGAAGGTCAAGAGGCCATCGCCAGCAAGGATCGCCGTGGCCTCGTCAAAGGCTTTATGTGCCGTGGGCTGGCCGCGCCGCAGGTCGTCATTGTCCATGGCCGGCAGATCGTCGTGCACGAGCGAATAGCAATGCACGCATTCCAGTGCCACACCCGCCATCAGAGCCTGCTCCCGCGGCACGCCAAAGAGATTTGCGCTCTCGACCACCAGGAATGGCCGGAACCGCTTGCCGGCACCAAGGCTTGCATAGCGCATGGCATCGAGCAGGCGCGCCGGGCGGGCCAGCTCGTCGCCCGCCAGCGCCTTGCCGAGGAGCCGATCGAGCAGACTCTCGGCATCCTTCGCAACCTGGTTGAGCCGGTCCTGGAACTGCGCTGTCGCGTTCACACTTTTGTCCCCACACCCCTTTTCGGCCGCCTGTCTAGGCGGTCCGTAGCCATTTCGCCAGCCCGGCCTGCGCCTGTTTCAGGCATCCTACAGGCTCTGGCGAGGCCTGTGGTTCCCCTACAACTCCAGGATTACCACCAGGGGCACGCGCGAGGGTGGCAATCGGGGCAGCGTTGGCTTTATATCCGGCTAGTGCCCCGCTTCCGAAGTTCGTGATACATCGCAGCACCCTCTGACACGAACTTCGGAAGCAAAGGGGCACTAGCAACTTCATGATTCTAGTGCCGCTTTTCGATTTGAGGTTCCTAACCGAATTTGCTGCAAGTGGGGTAGGAACCTCAAATCGGCGGCACTAGTGCCCCGCTTCCGAAGTTCGTGATACATCGCAGCACCCTCTGACACGAACTTCGGAAGCAGAGGGGCACTAGCAACTTCATGATTCTAGTGCCGCTTTTCGATTTGAGGTTCCTAACCGAATTTGCTGCAAGCGCTGTAGGAACCTCAAATCGGCGGCACTAGGAAAGGAGCGCTCGCAGCGCCATGACCAACGAGCCAGCCGAACTGCGGTCCGGAAAGGGCCATCGCGACGAGAACTTTCCGGTCGCTTCGCGGCTCATTCATCCGCGTCACCGTGGGATCATCCTGGCGTTCTACGAGTTCGTGCGGATCGCCGACGACATGGCCGACCACTCCTCGCTGGCGGCGCAGCAAAAGCTCGACCTGCTCGATCGCCTGGAGGCTGGCCTTCTGGGTCGTCACGACGATATTCCCGAAGCGGTGGCGCTGCGGCTGGCCTTGCAGGCGCGCAAGCTCGCGCCCCGGCACGCGCAGGACCTCTTGACGGCATTCCGCATGGATGTGACCAAGCTGCGCTATCGCGACTGGGACGACCTGATGAACTACTGCAGCTACTCGGCGATGCCCGTGGGTCGCTTCGTGCTCGATGTGCACGGCGAGGATCACGCGACATGGCCGGCCAATGACGCCTTGTGCGCGGCGCTGCAGATCATCAACCACTTGCAGGACTGCGGGAAGGACTATCGCGATCTCGATCGCGTCTATGTGCCGCTCGACGCGCTGGCCGCATCCGGCGCGGCGGTCGAGGATCTCGGCAAGGACTCGAGCTCGCCGGCATTGCGGCAATGCGTGCAGGCGCTCGCCGCCCGGACCGGCGAGCTGCTCGACCACAGCGTGGCGTTTTCCTCAAGCATCCGCGACGGCCGTCTCGCCCTGGAGGTGGCGGTGATCCAGGCGCTGGCGCGCCGGCTCATCGTGCTGCTCAAGACGCGCGATCCGGTGAGCGAGCGCGTGCATCTCACCAAATCGGGCGTTGCAGCCGCTGGCCTCGCCGGCCTCCTGAACGGAACACGCGGCCGGCTCGGACGCGTCTTCGCGGCGTCCCAAGCGCCCCGCAACGCGTGAGGTCGCGCGTGGACGCCACGACACCTCCGAGCTCGTCGCAGCGTGCCGCCGGCAGTTCGTTCTACACGGCGATGCGCATCCTGCCGCGGGCGCAGCGCGGCGCCATGTACGAGATCTATAACTTCTGCCGCTGCGTCGACGATATCGCGGACTCCAGCGGCCCGCGACCGCAGCGGCTGGCGCAGCTCAACGAATGGCGCGCTCAGGTGCGCGCGCTCTATGAGGGCCAGCACGGACCGCTGGTCGCCGGCCTGGCGCAGCCGGTGCGCGACTTCGACCTCGCGCAGGAGGATTTCCTCGCCGTCATTGACGGCATGGAGATGGACGCCGTCGCGGACATTCGGGCCCCCAATCTCGCCACGCTCGACCTCTATTGCGACCGGGTGGCAAGCGCAGTGGGACGTCTGTCGGTGCGGGTATTCGGTCTCGAGCGCGAGGCCGGTAAGCTCTTGGCGCATCATCTCGGTCGGGCGCTGCAGCTCACGAACATTTTGCGCGACCTCGACGAGGACGCCGCCATCGGGCGCCTCTACCTTCCGCGAGAGTGGCTCGACGAGGCCGGCATCAACACCAGCGATCCAATCGCCGCCTTGCGCAACCCGGGGCTGGCGAACGTGTGCGGCCGGCTCGCCGATCGGGCGCGCGGGCATTTTGTGGAGGCTGATGCGATCATGGTGCGCTCGCCACGGCGCGCCGTGAAAGCGCCGCGGATCATGGGGGAGGTCTACCGGTCGATTCTGAACGGGATGGTCGCGCGCGGCTGGGAGGCACCGCGTGAGCGCGTACGAGTCTCTCGCGCCCGGATCGGCTGGATTCTGCTGCGTTACGCGATCGCCTGATGCCGCGGATCATCCACATCATAGGCGCCGGCCTCGCCGGCCTTTCGGCCGCGGTCGAGCTCACGACGCGCGGCCATACCGTCGTCGTGCATGAGGCCACCAATTCCGCCGGCGGCCGCTGCCGATCCTATTTCGACAACAGCGTCGGCATGATGATCGACAACGGCAACCACCTGCTCTTGTCGGGCAATCGCGCAGCCATGGCTTACGCGCGCGCGATCGGCGCCGAGGATCGCCTGGTTGGTCCGCCCCGCGCCGAGTTCGCGTTCTTCGATCTCGCCACGCGCGAGAAGTGGACGTTGCGCTTCAACGACGGCCGCGTGCCGTGGTGGATATTCGACCCGCGCAGGCGGGTGCCCGGCACGCATGCGCTCGACTATCTGTCGATTGCCCGGCTGCTTTGGGCGCCACGCGACCATGCCGTCGGCGAGGTCATCCGCTTCAGCGGAACGCTCTACGAGCGGCTGCTGCGGCCACTGTTGCTGGCAGCGCTCAATATCGACCCCGCCGCCGGCTCGGCGGCGCTGGCAGGGGCCATCATCCGCGAGACGATCGCAGCAGGCGGGCGCGCCTGCCGCCCGCTGATCGCGCGCGAGGGGCTGGGCTCGACCCTGGTCGAACCGGCGCTGGACCTGCTGGGTGAACGCGATGCGCGCGTCCTGTTCGGTCACCAGTTGCACGCCATTCGTTATGCCGAGGATCGCATCACGGCGCTCGATTTCGGCAAGGACAGCATCAACCTCACCGCCGATGACGCCGTCATTCTCGCCGTGCCGCCCTACGTGACCGCCTCGCTGCTCCCAGGTATCGAAACGCCGAACGAGTTCCGAGCCATCGTCAATGCGCATTTCCGCGTGGACCCGCCGGATCATCTGCCCGCCATCCTGGGGGTCGTGAACGCCACCACGGAGTGGATTTTTGCATTCCCCGGGCGCATCTCGGTGACCATCAGCGCGGGCGACCGCCTGATCGATACGCCGCGAGACGCCCTTGCCCAAAGCATCTGGCGCGAGGTCGCCGCGATCGCCGGACTCCCACCCGAGCTGCCGCGCTGGCAAATCGTGCGGGAGCGGCGTGCAACCTTTGCGGCCACGCCCGCACAGGACGCCCGCCGCCCCGGTCCGCGCACCCGCTGGCGCAATCTCGTGCTGGCCGGCGATTGGACAGATACCGGCTTGCCCGCCACGATTGAAAGTGCCATTCGGTCCGGCCACCGCGCTGCAGAGATCGTCGCGCAGAGCTAGCCCAAAGCCCCTCGACCCAAAATCGCATTGGATGACCGACATCAACACGACCGCCCTGGAAGACCACATTCAAGCCGCGACCCGCGCGCTGCTTGAGCGGCAAAAGCCGGATGGCCACTGGGTCTTCGATCTGGAGGCCGACAGCACCATCCCGGCCGAATACATCCTCATGCGGCACTTTCTTGCCGAGCCGGTCGACGCCGAGCTCGAGCGCAAGATCGGCATCTACCTGCGGAGGGTGCAGGGTGCGCATGGCGGCTGGCCACTGTTCCATGAAGGCGCCCTCGATATGAGCGCGAGCGTAAAGGCCTACTACGCGCTCAAGCTGATCGGAGACCCGCCCGACGCCGAGCACATGCGCCGAGCGCGCGAGGCGATCCGCGCGCATGGCGGCGCCGCACGCTCCAACGTCTTCACGCGCATCGCGCTCGCACTCTATGGCGCGATCACATGGCGCGCCGTCCCGGCGATGCCGGTCGAGGTGATGCTGCTGCCGAGGTGGTTTCCCTTCCACATCATGAAGATCGCCTACTGGAGTCGCACCGTCATCGTGCCGCTCCTGGTCCTCCTGGCATTCAAGCCACGCGCCCGCAATCCGAAGGGCGTGCGCATCGACGAGTTGTTCCTCGATCCGCCCGAGCAGGCCCGGCTCACGCCGCGTGCGCCCCACCAGAACCGATGGTGGTTCGCCTTCTTCCGCGGCGTCGATACGCTCCTGCGCGTCATCGAGCCCGCCATCCCGAAGCGCCTGCGCAAACGCGCGGTCGATCGCGCGGTCGCCTTCGCGGTCGAACATCTCAATGGCGAGGACGGCATCGGCGCGATCTTTCCCGCGATGGTCAACAACGTGCTGATGTTCGACACGCTCGGCTATCCGAAGGATCATCCGCATGCCGCCATTGCTCGCTTGGCGGTGGAGGAGTTGCTGGTGGTCACCGACGAGGAAGCCTACTGCCAGCCGTGCTATTCGCCAGTCTGGGACACCGGGCTGACCTGCCATGCCCTGCTCGAGGTCGGCGGCGAGCGCGCGCTCGTTCAGGCCGAAAAGGGCCTTGAATGGCTCAAGAGCAAGCAGATCCTCGACGTCGCCGGCGACTGGGCCGAACAGCGCCCCAATCTGCGCCCGGGAGGCTGGGCCTTCCAGTACAACAATCCGCACTATCCCGACGTCGATGACACCGCCGTGGTCGCCATGGCGATGGACCGTGCCCAGAACCTCAAGGGCCAGACCCATTACCGGGAAGCGATCGCGCGCTCGCGTGAGTGGATCTTCGGCATGCAATCCAAGAACGGCGGCTGGGGCGCCTTCGATGCCGAGAATACCCACTACTATCTCAATCACATTCCGTTTGCGGACCACGGCGCGCTGCTCGATCCGCCGACCGAGGACGTCAGCGCACGCTGCGTCTCGATGCTGGCGCAGCTCGGTGACATGCCGGACAAGGACAGCAGGGTCGCCGAGGCCGTCGCCTATCTGCGCCGCACGCAGCACCCAGAAGGCAGCTGGTACGGCCGCTGGGGCATGAACTACATCTACGGCACATGGTCGGTGCTGGCGGCGCTCAACGCGGCCGGTGTCGATCATCGTTCGCCCGAAATCCGCAAGGCGGTGAACTGGCTTGTTACGATCCAGAACAGCGACGGCGGCTGGGGCGAGGATGGGTCAAGCTACAAGCTCGACTACCATGGCTACGAGGCCGCCCCCAGCACCGCGTCGCAGACCGCCTGGGCCGTGCTGGGCCTCATGGCCGCAGGCGAGATCGACCATCCCGCGGTGGCGCGCGGCGTCGACTACCTGTCGCGAATGCAGGGGCCCGACGGGCTCTGGGACGAGCCACGTTTCACGGCGGTCGGCTTTCCGCGCATCTTCTATCTTCGCTACCACGGCTATTCGAAGTTCTTCCCGGTTTGGGCGTTGGCGCGCTATCGCAACTTGAAGGCCAGCAACGCACCGGCCGTTGCCTTCGGGCTGTAGAGCTTCGTGCCTGCAGCGCGGTGCATGGGCGGAGTCAACAAGGGACGGCTGCTTACGAAGCAAAAACAATTTTTGGTTGTAGAATCAATGGCATCCGCCGTCGTCATGTTCGACCCTTGTCGACCGGCGGTCTCAGGGTGTTGGCGCGCGGATTCACGGCGGACAGCTGTGGCCATCGGGTTACTATCAGCCCATAAAACGCGGTGGCTACTCAGTTTTTTCTGAATTTGACCGTGCGAACAGCTCGATTGCGCGAAGTCCACAGGCTAGGATTGCGTCCAAGTGTGAATCCGGGTCGTATACTGGCGAAGTTGGGGGCAATGACGCCATGATTGTTGTCGTGGGGTTGGCGTTCGAGGCTCGTATCGCCGCGGGTCCCGGAGTACAAGTTATTTGCAGCGGCGACGGGCGGCACCTTGCGCGCTCTCTCGCAGCTGCGGTGCGGGATGGCTGCGGGGGGCTCGTCAGCTTCGGCGTGGCCGGTGGCCTGCATCCAGACCTTCAACCGGGCGACTGCATTGTCGCATCGACGATCCTTTCCGGCGCGAGCCGCATGCCGACCGACCCGCGTTGGTCGCAAAACCTGATCGACACGGTTCCGAACGCCATGCTCGGCGTGCTTGCGGGAGTCCCCGCGCCGGTGGCAACCGCCGAGGCCAAGCGTGCCCTGCATCAAAAGACCGGCGCGGTCGCAGTCGACATGGAATCTCACATCGTTGCCGGCGTGGCCATGAGGCACGCAATTCCCATGGCCGCGATCCGCGTGATCACCGATCCAGCCGGACGTGCCTTGCCCAAATCAGCCCTCGCCGGCATGCGGGCTGACGGAACCACCGATTTTGCGGGAATGACGCGGCTCTTGCTGAAGAATCCCTGGGAACTGCCGACGATCCTGCGGACCGCGCTCGATGCACGGGCGGCCCGTGCCACGCTGCTGCGCGGCCGCCAACTGCTTGGCCCACGCCTGGGCTTGCCTGACTTCCGACAGCTAGAGCTGGATGTCGCCTGAACCAAGCAGGCGAGCCACCCGCAACTCACTCGCAACAGCGTTGGACTATTCGGCCGCCTCGAGGGGGCGCTGCGAATTCGCCGCTTTGTTGGCGCGCTCGGACGCCTCGGCGATTCGGATCTCCGACAGCTTGTGCTGGACCTGCTGCGAGAACACGAATTGCGCGGGCCGCTGGCTATCGAGGGCGATTTCCGGAGCCATCTCACCATCCGTGCGTGGGCCGCGCAGCCAAGCCCGCAGCGCCTGCAAGGGCTGTCGCAGCGTCGCATCGGCCGCGGTCGGCTCGTAGCCGCAATGGGCCATGCAGTTCGCGCACTTCTCGTACCGGCCGGTGCCGTAGGTGTCCCAGTCGGTGGTCTCCATGAGCTCCTTGAATGACGCAGCGTAGCCCTCGCCAAGCAGGTAGCAGGGCTTCTGCCAACCAAAGACATTGCGGGTCGGCATGCCCCAAGGGGTGCAGTGGTAGGTCTGATTGCCGGCCAGGAAATCGAGGAACAGGGCGGAGTGGACAAAGGTCCATTGCTTGCCCTTGCCGCGGGCAAAGATGTCGCGGAACAGCTCCTTGGTCTTGCGCCGATTGAGGAAGTGCTCCTGGTCCGGCGCGCGCTCGTAGGCGTAGCCGGGTGAGATGGAAACGCCGACGCCGAGATCCCGCGCAAAATCCAGAAACGCCGCGATGTCCTGCGGGGGATGGCCATCATAGATCGTGGCATTCACATTGACGGTGAAGCCCTTGGCCTTTGCGGCCTTGATCGCCGACACCGCGCGGTCGAACACGCCTTCCTGGCACACCGACTTGTCGTGGTGCTCCTTGAGCCCATCGAGATGCACCGAGAAGAACAGATAAGGCGACGGCTCGAACAGATGCAGCTTCTTTTCCAGAAGCAGCGCGTTGGTGCACAGCGACACAAATTTCTTGCGCGCGACGATGCCCTTGACGATCTCGCCGATCTCCTTGTGGATCAGCGGCTCGCCGCCCGGGATCGCCACCATCGGCGCGCCGCATTCGTCGACCGCGTCGAGACACTCCTTGACCGACAAGCGCCGGTTCAGGATCGCGTCCGGGTAATCGATCTTGCCGCAGCCGAAGCATGCGAGATTGCAGCGGAACAACGGTTCCAGCATCAGCACCAGCGGATAGCGCTCGCGGCCTGCCAGCTTCTGCTTCAGCAGGTAAGCGCCGATCCGCATTTCCTTAAGGAAAGGAAGCCCCATAAGCTGTGCTCTCTCGCTGCCGGGCCTACGCCCGATGTGTTTGTCACGAAGCCTTGTGTCAGGAAGCCTTGTATCAAGAAGCCTTGGCAAGTTCCGGCGGCAACCGGAATTCGATCTTTTCCTGGCGGCCCGGAAGGATCGACACTTCAACCGGTCCCAGTCGTCGCAATGCGGCAATAACGTCGTCGACCAGAACCTCCGGCGCCGACGCACCTGCCGTAATGCCCACGGTGTTCATGCCGTCGAGCCACTTTGGATCGAGCTCACTGCCGTCCGCGATCAGATAACTCGGCAACCCCTCTTCGCTTCCGATCTCGCGCAAACGATTGGAGTTCGAGCTGTTGGTCGCCCCGACCACCAGAATCATGTCGACGAGCTTGCTCAGCTCGCGCACGGCGGACTGGCGATTCTGCGTCGCGTAGCAGATGTCGCGCGTCTCGGGGCCGACGATATTGCTGAACTTGCGCTGCAGCGAAGCGATGATGCCCTGGGTATCGTCAACGCTGAGCGTCGTCTGGGTCACATAGGCGACTGGCGTGTCGGCCGGCAACGCGAGCGCGTCGACATCGGCCTCGCTCTGCACCAGGATGACCGGGCTCGGAATCTGGCCCATCGTGCCTTCGACCTCCGGATGCCCGGCGTGCCCGATCAGGATGAGCTGGCGGCCCTGGCCGACGTAGCGCTTGCCCTGGTTATGGACCTTGGTCACCAGCGGACAGGTCGCGTTGAGGACCGGCAGGCTGCGCGCGGCGGCTTCATCCTCGACACTCTTGGCCACGCCATGCGCGCTGAAGATCGTCACGGCGTCGGCTGGCACCTCGGACAGGTCCTCGACGAAACGGGCGCCTTTCGCCTTCAGGCTCTCGACCACGTGCTTGTTGTGCACGATCTCGTGGCGCACATAGACCGGCGGCCCATACTTCTCCAGCGCGCGCTCGACAATCTCGATCGCGCGCACGACGCCGGCGCAGAATCCGCGGGGCTGGGCCAGGATGACCTTCATAACGTCCCTTTGTCGGCGCTCGGCCGATCCTCGCTCGTGCCTCCGATTTGAAGCTCCCACAAAGTTGCAGCAGGCTCGACTAGGGACTTCAAGTCGAAAAGTGGCACTAGAATCATAGAGTTGTTAGTGCCTCTCTGCGTCCGAAGTTCGTGTGAGCGGGTGCTGCAAGTATCACGAGCTTCGGAAGCGGGGCACCAGTTTGCGGCCGGCATTACAGGTCAAGCCCCCTTGGGGGAAGACTTGCTGACGAACTGCACGACGTCGCGCCGAGCATCCTTGCCGAGCGCCTCGAACACCTTGGCGACGATGCCTTTCGCGTCGAGCCCGGCCCTGGCGTACATCGCGGCCGGCGAATCCTGATCAACGAACATGTCCGGCAGCACGATGGCGCGAACTTTGAGGCCATGATCGAGCGCTCCGTGTTCGGAAAGCGCCTGCAGAACGTAAGAGCCGAAGCCTCCGATAGAGCCCTCTTCCACTGTAATGAGCACCTCATGCTCGCGTGCAAGCCGCAGCACGAGGTCGACGTCGAGCGGCTTGGCGAAGCGCGCATCGGCAACCGTCGCGGTCAGGCCCTGCGCGGCCAGCGTCTCGGCTGCGAGCAGACATTCCGCCAGCCGTGTCCCGAGCGACAGCAGCGCCACACTGCTGCCCTCGCGCAAGATCCGGCCCTTGCCGATCTCCAGCGGCACGCCGAATTCGGGCATGTCGAGCCCGACGCCGTCGCCGCGAGGATAACGGAAGGCGCTGGGCCGGTCGTCGATCGCAGCCGCCGTCGCGACCATATGCACAAGCTCGGCTTCGTCCGCCGCCGCCATGATCACAAAACCGGGCAGGCAGCCGAGATACGGCAGATCGAACGAGCCGGCGTGCGTGGGACCGTCCGCACCCACGAGGCCCGCGCGATCGATCGCAAAACGCACCGGCAACCTCTGAATCGCGACGTCATGCACGATCTGGTCATAACCTCGCTGCAGGAACGTCGAATAGATCGCAGCAAACGGCTTGTAGCCTTCGGCCGCCAGCCCCGCCGCGAACGTCACGCCATGCTGCTCGGCGATGCCGACGTCGAAGGTGCGGGTGGGAAACTCCTTGGCGAAGATGTCGATGCCGGTGCCGGAAGGCATCGCCGCGGTGATCGCCACGATGCGATCGTCCTTCTTGGCCTCCTTCACCAGGCTCTGGCCGAACACCGTCGTGTAGGATGGCGCGTTGGCCTTCGCCTTGATCTGCTTGCCGGTGGTGACGTCGAACTTCACCACCCCGTGGTACTTGTCCTGGGAGGCCTCGGCGGGGGCGTAGCCCTTGCCTTTCTGCGTGACGACGTGGACCAGGATCGGCCCTTCCTTGGCGTCGCGAACATTGCGCAGGACGGGCAGCAGGTGATCGAGATTATGGCCGTCGATCGGCCCGACATAGAAGAAGCCGAGCTCCTCGAACAGCGTGCCGCCCGTCACCAGCCCGCGCGCGTATTCCTCCATGGCTCGCGCGCGCTGCTCGAGAAACTTGGGCAACCGCTTGGCGAGTTGATGGACGACATGTCGCAGCGACCGATACGGACGCCCGGACACCAGTCGCGCAAGGTAGGCCGACAACGCCCCCACGGGAGGCGCGATGGACATGTTATTGTCGTTGAGAATGACAATGAGTCGCGAATTCATCGCGCCAGCGTTATTCATGGCCTCGTAGGCCATGCCTGCCGACATGGCGCCATCGCCAATCACGCAAATGATGTTATGCGATTGCCCAGCCAGATCCCGTGCCACCGCCATGCCAAGACCGGCGGAAATCGACGTCGACGAATGAGCCGCGCCAAAACAGTCGTATTCGCTTTCCGCCCGTTTGGTGAAACCGGAGAGACCACCGCCCTGGCGCAAGGTCCGAATCTGGTCCCGACGAGAGGTCAGGATCTTATGCGGATAGGCTTGATGACCGACATCCCAGATCAGCCGGTCGCGCGGCGTGTCGAAGAGATAGTGGAGCGCCACCGTCAGCTCGACGACCCCGAGCCCTGCCCCGAGGTGTCCGCCAGTCACGGCAACGGCATTGATCGTTTCGGCTCGCAACTCGTCGGCCACCTGTCGGAGTTGCCTCTCGTCCAGGCGGCGCAGATCGGCCGGAGTCTTGATCGTGTCGAGCAACGGAGTGGGCGCTGTCATGATTGCAACATCATTGTCGTTTGCACACAGAGATCTGGATGACGGGTTACCTTCATATGGCTATTGATCCTGGCTTCCGAACCCCAAAGGGAAAACTCTGTTTGCAGAGGGGGCGGGAACGCGCCCGCCAGAGAGCTTGTCCTTAACGCAGTGCATAGCTGCATGGTTCACTCGGTTCAATGGTTAATCGGGCCATTAGACCCGCAAAATCCGGAAAGAACAAGACATGCTGAGATCAAAGATTGTAGCCATCGTCAATATTTGTGCGAGGAATGGATGGCCAGTCGTTATTATTGCGGCTATTTTGACCGTATTGTGTGGCTACTATTCAATAGCAAACTTTTCAATTGATACAAATGTCAACAAGCTAATCTCTCGTGATCTTGATTGGCGCAAGAATGAGCTTGCTCTAGACGCAGCATTTCCTTACCGAAACGAAACCATCGTGGCCGTTGTCGAGGCTCCCACCTCGGAGCTCGCATCCCAGGCCACGGCCGAGCTGGTCGAAAGGCTCGCCACCCAGACGGCGGTCTTTAGCTCCGTGGGTGAACCCGCCGGGGGCGCGTTCTTCAGCAAGAACGCCCTTTTGTTCGCCTCCCTCGAGCAGACTGCCGCCTACACCTCCCAGTTTTCCCGCGCGGCGCCGCTCATCCAGGTGCTGGTGTCCGACCAGAACTGGCGGGGGCTGGTCCAATCTCTCACCCTCGCTTTGGCAGGCGTCCAGCGGAATATGTACACGCTCGACGCACTGGCCCGCCCACTGACCATGTTTGCGAGCACCATCGAAGATGCGATCGCGGGACGTCCGGCAAGCTTTTCATGGCGCGAGCTGGCGGCGGGGCAGTCGCCGACGCCCCGCGAGCTGCGCCGCATTCTCGAAATCAGGCCGGTCCTGGATTTCGCCGCGCTCGAGCCCGGCGCTGCAGCCACCAAGGTGATCCGCCAAGTCGTCTCCGACCTCAGGCTCGACACTGAATATGGCGCTCGGGTGCGCCTGACCGGCCCGATCGCCATCCAGGACGAAGAGTTTGGAACGATCAAGGAGAACGCCGAGGTCAACGCCCTCGTCTCGCTTGCCTTCCTTGTCGGCATTCTATGGTTGGCGCTGCGATCGGCCAAGATCGTCGCGGCCGTGCTGATCAGCATCTTTGTAGGCCTCGCCATCACGGCCGCGCTCGGCCTGGCCATGGTCGGATCGCTCAACCCGATCTCGGTGGCGTTCGCGGTGTTGTTTGTTGGTATCGGCGTCGACTTCGGGATCCAATTCGGCGTGCGCTATCGAGCCGAGCGCCACGAGGTCGACAATCTGCCGGTCGCACTGTCGAATGCGGCCCGCCATGCCGGCGTGCCACTCACGCTGGCGGCGGCGGCGACCGCGGCCGGATTCCTGTCATTCCTTCCGACCGACTACAAAGGCGTCTCGGCCCTTGGCGAGATCGCTGGCCTCGGCATGATCATCGCGTTCATCGTCTGTGTGACGTTGCTGCCGGCCCTCTTGGCGTTGATGAATCCGGGCGGCGAGAAGGAGCCCCTGGGCTATGCTGCGCTCGCGCCCGTCGATGCCTTCATGGAGCGCCATCGGATCGCGATCATCGTCTGCACGGCGATCGTCTCGCTCGGGGGACTGCCGTTGCTCTACTTCCTGCAGTTCGACTTCAACCCGATGAACCTGAGAAGCTCGCGGGTCGAGTCGATTGCAACCTATCTCGATCTCCGACGCGATCCGGCAAGCGGCACCAACAGCGTCCACGTGCTCACGTCCTCGCCGGCCGACGTCCAGCGGGTGGCCGAGCGGCTTTCGGCACTGCCGCAGGTTGATCGCGTCCTGAGCTTGGGCACCTTCATCCCGCCCGACCAGGACCAGAAGCTGGCGCAGATCAGCCAGGCGGGCAAAACGCTCGAGCCCGCGTTCAAGGCGCCGCCCCGCCCCGCCCCCACCGACGCTGAGAACATCACGGCGCTCAACCGCGGCGTCGACGCCCTCGCGCGCGCCGTCGGCACCCAGGATGGCCCGGGCGCCGAGGCCGCCAAACGGCTCGGCGCCGCGCTCAAGACACTCGCCAACGGCGATCAGGCGATCCGCGAGCGCGCCGAATTCGCGCTGGTCTCCCCGCTGCGCACCGCGCTCGCAGGCCTGCGCGATTCGTTCGAAGCGCAGCCGATCACCGCCGAGAATATTCCGCCGGATATCAAGCTGAAATGGTCACGGCCCGATGGCCGCAGCCGCGTCGAAGTTCATCCCAAGGGCGACCCCAACGACAACGAGACGTTGCGGAGTTTTGCGCGCGCCCTGCTCGCTGTCGAACCGACCGCAAGCGGCGGCCCGATCGCAATCCTGAAATCCGGCGACACGATTGTGCGCGCCTTCATCGAAGCGGGCTTCTGGGCCTTCCTGTCGATTGCGATCCTGCTGTGGATCGTGCTCAGGCGCTTCACCGACGTGCTGCTCACGCTCATCCCGCTGCTGCTCGCCGGCGTGGTGACACTTGAAATCTGCGTGCTGATCGGGCTCAAGCTCAACTTTGCCAATATTATAGCATTGCCGCTGCTGCTCGGGGTCGGCGTCGCGTTCAAGATCTACTACATCATGGCCTGGCGCGCCGGTCAGACCGCCCTCCTGCAATCCGCCCTGACCCGCGCCGTGATATTCAGCGCCCTGACGACGGCCACGGCGTTCGGAAGCCTCTGGCTGTCCAGCCACCCGGGCACATCGAGCATGGGCAAGCTCCTGGCCCTGTCGCTCGTCTGCACCCTGGCAGCCGCCGTGCTGTTCCAGCCGGTCCTGATGGGCCGGCCGCGGGAAGTCGGCGACTGATCAACGATTGCCACCTGCGCGCGTGATGCCCCGTCTCAGGGTTGCATGGCGCCTTTGTGTTGATATCTGGCTACGCCCGTTCAACCGGCATTCATTGAAATTGCAATAGGATAAGAGTGCTTATAAAAATTCCATAAATAGAAGAATCAGAACATCAAGCCAGAGGAGTTGATGGTGTCCGAAGCCGGGGCCGATGCAGGCTCGCGCACGAAGTTTGTCGCGCGGGTGGACGAGCGAAAACACGAGTGGGTCGACTACACCCCTCGTCTTGTGGCCCAGCGGTACGACCGTCTGTCAGGCCTGATCCCGTTATTCGACTGGCTGTTCTTCCAGCCGCCGGGGTTTCGCGCCAAGGCCGTTGACCGGCTCGAGCTTCGGCCAGATAGCCATGTCCTTGAGATCGGCTGCGGGACTGGCCGAAATCTTGCCTTGCTGAGCAAGGCGGTGGGACCGCAAGGGCGTGTCTACGGCGTGGACCTCTCGCCTGGCATGCTGGCCAGGGCGCGTGAGCTCAGCGAGCGTCTTCATTGGCGCAATGTCGACCTTGTCGAATGCGACGCGGCCGAATATCGGGCCCCTGTCCCGCTCGATGGCGTGATCTTTGGCCTGTCCTACAACACCATGCCGCACCACCTCACCGTGCTGCGCGAAGCCTGGGATCAGCTCCGGCCCGGCGGAAGGCTCGTGATCATGGACGCCAAGCTTCCGCCCGGGCTCGGCGGCCGGCTGGTCCTGCCGTTCAGCCTCTGGCTGATGAAGCGCACGATGCTCGGCAACCCGCTGATCAAACCGTGGGAAGATCTCGCGCGCCTGGCGGGCTCGATCGAGATGGAACAGTTCATGTTCGGCTCGTGGTACATCTGCCGCGCCATCAAGACTTGAGCGCCGATCGTGCGGAAAGCGGCGCTTTCGTTACGCTCCCGAATTGGCTTTTGAGCACGTCTGCAATGCACTATCCTCATGTCCGGCCGAGCGGACCTGCGGAGGGGGAGCGTCATGAGTGAGCGTGAGCAATGCTGGGTGATCAACAACGAGGTCATCGATCCGCCGCCCAAGCTCGCGCTCAGCCGGGAACAACTGACTGAGCTGCACCACCAGTTCATCCATGATCTCGAAGCCAAGGGCATACTCGTTGGCGCAGGACCCTTCCTCGACGATACCGGCAACCGCTTCGGCACCGGCATGATCATCTTCCGCGCCGCGACACGCGCCGAGGCCGAGAAGATCGCCAACAGCGAGCCCTACATCGCGCATGGCACCCGTCGCCTCAAGCTGGTGCCGTGGCAACGCATCGCCGGTCATTGATCGCGCTTCCTTGTGCGATTTCTCCATCCACGACGAGTGATTCTCATGATGAATATCGCGGTCCGGACCGATGATCGTTTCGTTGCGGCCGATGGCCTCAACATCCGCTATCTGGAGGATGGCGTCGGTGTGCCGGCGATCCTGCTACATGGCAGCTCGCTCGGCTCCTCGGCGGATGTCTTTCGCCGCAATCTGCGCGCGCTTGGCGCCGGCGGGGTGCGAGCGATCGCGGTCGACCTGCCCGGCTTCGGCAAGAGCGATCCGGCGCCCGACCTCAGCGGCTCAGCGCGCAACGCCTTCATCCTCCGCTTCATGGATGTGCTCGGCCTCAAACGGGCGGCGCTGATCGGCCATTCGTCATCCGGCGGCCCAGCGGTCAACATCGCGCTCAAGAACCCGGAGCGGGTGTCGCACGTGATCGTGCTCGGCACCGGCAGCCTGCTGCCGCCGCTCGAAGCGGGCGGCACCAAGGTCGGCGGGCGCGAGGGCGCGGCGCAGGCCAGGCTCGAAGAGCGCATGGTGAAGAAGGAGCCCACCATCGACGACACCCGTGCGCTGCTCGAAGCCAATCTCTTCCATCACGAGCTGATCACCGAGGAGGAGCTTGCGCTGCGTCATCAGAACAGCATCGGGCGCTGCTTCGAGCAGTTCGTTCGCCGTCACGCCGCCGCGGACGAAGACGGCGGCAAGAAGCCATCGGTCCCGTTGTGGCAGCGGCTCGTTGAGGTCAAGCAGCCACTGCTCCTGATCTACGGCCGCAACGATCGCGCCCGCGCCGAGGAGCGCGCCAAGCTGTTGCACGAGCGCTATCCGCAGCTCGATCTGCACTTCGCCGATGGCTGCAAGCATCTGGTGCCGTGGGACGCCGCCGACCTGTTCCACCAGCTGGCGGTGCCGTTCCTGACGCGCTGAAGGATTCGTGCTGATCCATCCGTCGTCATGGCCGGGCTTGTCCCGGCCATCCACGTCTTGATTCGACTCGTGAATTAATACCAATCCTCGGGATGGCTGACTCTCTGGGATTCCCAAATCAGTTGGGAAGTGATTCAAGGTGGCAAACGGAGGGTCGTTTGCCATGGGACAAG
>Ga0209798_10000479_pt1 | contig 23908 bp, 25 predicted proteins | sample DOMMetBare3Fresh_FD_187475 | JGI IMG/M metagenome (GOLD analysis project Ga0209798, IMG submission 187475) | Wetland sediment microbial communities from St. Louis River estuary, USA, under dissolved organic matter induced mercury methylation -... | ecosystem: Environmental > Aquatic >... | reverse complement strand
CGCCTGATCCGCGACCGCGTGGCCAAGCTGCGCGAGCTGTCTCCCCTGTGGGAGATGTACAAGGACGGCATCGACATCTCGACGATTCAATGGACCGCACATTGAGAGAGCACTGACATGGCATACAGCGACAAGGTCATCGACCATTACGAAAACCCGCGCAACGTCGGCAGCTTCGACAAGGGCGACGACACGGTGGGCACCGGCATGGTGGGCGCGCCGGCTTGCGGCGACGTGATGAAGCTGCAGATCAAGGTCAACCCGGCCACGGGCCTGATCGAGGACGCACGCTTCAAGACCTACGGCTGCGGCTCGGCGATCGCGTCGAGCTCGCTGGTGACCGAATGGGTCAAGGGCAAGACGCTCGACGAGGCCGCCACGATCAGGAACACCCAGATCGCCCAGGAACTGGCGCTGCCGCCGGTGAAGATCCACTGCTCGATCCTGGCCGAGGACGCGATCAAGGCCGCGGTCGAGGACTACAAGGCCAAGCACGGCAGCAATGGAAGCTCCGATGGCAGTCACGCTCACTGAGGCCGCAGCGCGCCATGTCACACGCTACCTTGCCCGCCGCGGCAAGGGCGTGGGTGTGCGCCTGGGCGTCAAGACGACGGGCTGCTCGGGCCTCGCCTACAAGCTCGAGTACGCCGATGACGTGGCCGCCGAGGACCATGTGTTCGAGGACCACGGCGTCAAGGTGCTGGTCGACCCGAAGAGCCTGCCCTACATCGACGGCACCGAACTCGACTTCGTTCGGGAGGGCCTGAACGAGGGCTTCAAGTTCCACAACCCGCGCGAGAAAGACCGCTGCGGTTGCGGCGAGTCGTTCCGCGTGTGAATGCCGATGTGCAGATCCGTCCCGAGCGCGCCGATCATCCGCAGGTCGTCGCGCTGCTGGAGGCGCTCGACCGCTACCTGGGCGAGCTCTACGCGCCCGAAGCCAATCACATCCTGCCGGTCAGCGAGCTGCTCACGCCCGAGGTGAGCTTCTTTGCGGCGTGGCAGGGCGGGCGCGTCGTCGGCACCGGCGCCGTGCGGCGCATGCCCGGCGAGACACACACCGGGGGCCATCCCTACGGCGAACTCAAGCGCATGTATGTGGCCCCTGCGTTGCGCGGCCAGCGCGTGGCGCGACGCATGGTCGCGACGCTGGAAGACGCGCTGACCGCGCAGGGCCTCGCGCTCGCACTGCTGGAGACCGGCCGCGATCAGCACGAGGCCGTCAGGCTCTACGAACGCTGCGGCTACCGGCAACGCGCCGCGTTCGGCGGCTATCCCGACAACGGGCTGTCGCTGTTCTACGAGAAGGCCGTGGCGTGAACCTGGCCGACAACGACTTCGTGCTGTTCGGTGTGCCCGAACGTTTCTCGCTCGATCGCGCCGCGCTCGACGCGCGCTGGCACGCGTTGCAGGCCTCGGTGCACCCGGACCGGTTCACAGGCGAGGGCGGCGCGGCGCAGCGCGTGGCGATGCAATGGGCGGTGCGCGTGAACGAGGCCTACCGCCGGCTGCGCGAGCCGCTGGCGCGTGCCGCGTACCTGTGCGGCTTGCGCGGCGCGCCGGTCGATGCCGAGCGCAATACCGCCATGCCCGCGGCGTTCCTGACGCAGCAGATGGGATGGCGCGAGCGATTGGATGAATCGCGCGACAACGCCGGGGCCCTCGGCGCGCTGGATGCAGAAGTCAAGACCGCCGAACTCGCCATGCTCGCCGAGATCGCCCGTTTGCTCGACGAGAAAGACCAACCGGCGCAGGCGGCCGAACAGGTGCGCGCGATGATGTTCCTGCAGAAGTTCCGCCGCGACCTGGCCGAGCGGCTCGAAGCGATTCACGGCTGACCCGACCGATGGCTCTGCTGCAGATCTCCGAACCGGGCCAGTCGCCCGATCCGCACCAGCGGCGCATCGCGGTGGGCATCGACCTGGGCACGACGAATTCGCTCGTCGCGGCGGTGCGCCACGCCGTCCCGGAGTGCCTGCCCGACGCGCAAGGCCGCACGATCCTGCCGTCCGCGGTGCGCTATCTCGAGGGCGGTCGGCGCGAGATCGGCCACGACGCGCTGGCTGCGCAGGCCGACGACCCATTGGACACCGTGGTGTCGGTCAAGCGTCTGATGGGGCGCGTGCTGGTCGACGTGGCAGGGCGCGAGAGGCTTCCCTACCGGTTTGTCGACCGGCCCGGCATGGTGGCGATCGATACGCGCGACGGCGTCAAGACGCCGGTGGAGGTGTCGGCCGAGATCCTGGCCGCGCTGCGCCAGCGCGCCGAGGACAGCTTCGACACCGACGAGATCTACGGCGCGGTCATCACGGTGCCGGCCTACTTCGATGACGCGCAACGCCAGGCCACCAAGGACGCGGCCGAGCTCGCGCGACTGAAGGTGCTGCGCCTGATCAACGAACCGACGGCGGCGGCGGTGGCCTATGGGCTGGATCGGGGCAGCGAAGGCCTGTATGCGATCTACGACCTCGGCGGCGGCACGTTCGACATCTCTCTGCTCAAACTCACGAAGGGCGTCTTCGAAGTGGTGGCCACCGGAGGCGACGCCGCGCTCGGCGGCGACGACATCGACGCCGCGCTCGCCCAATGGGCGCTCGGCCAGGCGCGGCGCGAGGCGCGCACGCCACACGACCAGCGCGCCGTGCTGGTGGCCGCGCGGGCTGCGAAAGAGGCCCTGACCGAGCGCGCGAGCACGACGCTGGCGTGCAGGCTGGCCGACGGACCGCTCGCGGTGGAAGTGGAGCGCGTTCAGCTCGATGCGCTTGCCAAACCGCTGATCGACCGGACGCTGACGGCGGTCCGGCGCGTGCTGCGCGACGCCCAGGTTACTCGCGACGAGGTGCAAGGTGTCGTGATGGTCGGTGGCTCCACGCGCATGCCAGCCGTGCGCACCGCAGTGGGTGAGCTGTTCGGCCGCGAGCCGCTGACCGATGCCAACCCCGACGAAGTGGTGGCGCTGGGCGCCGCGATCCAGGCCAATGCGCTGGCGGGCAACGCGCCGGATGGCGAGATCCTGTTGCTCGACGTGATTCCGCTGTCGCTCGGGATCGAGACCATGGGCGGCCTCGTCGAGCGCATCGTCGAGCGCAACAGCACGATCCCCGTGGCCAAGGCGCAGGACTTCACCACCTACCAGGACGGCCAGACCGCGATGGCCTTGCACGTGGTCCAGGGCGAACGCGAACTGGTGGCCGATTGCCGCTCGCTCGCGCGGTTCACGCTGCGCGGCATTCCACCGATGGCTGCCGGCGTGGCGCGCATCCGCGTGACCTTCGAGGTCGACGCCGACGGGCTGCTGTCGGTGTCCGCGCGCGAGCTGACCTCGGGCGTCGAGGCGCAGATCGCCGTCAAGCCGAGCTATGGCCTGGCCGACGACGACATTGCGCGCATGCTCAGGGAAGGATTCGCGTCGGCCGACGTCGACATGGCCGCCCGTTCCCTGCGCGAGGCGCGCGTCGAGGCCCAGCGCATGGTGCTTGCCACGCACAGTGCGCTGGCTGCCGACGGGGATCTGCTTTCGGCCGACGAACGCGCTGCCATCGACACGCTCGTCGCACGCACAGTCGAGATCGCCCGCGGCGACGACCACCACGCGATCGAAGCGGCTGTCAAGGTGTTGGCCGCAGGCACGGAAGCCTTCGCGGGCGCACGCATGAACCGAAGCATTCGTGCGGTGCTGTCCGGACGCAGCGTCGAGGAGGTGTGATGCCCTTGATCCGCATCCTCCCCCACGCCGAGTACGCACCGCAAGGCGCCACGCTCGAGGCGGCCCCCGGCACATCGATCTGCGAGGCCCTGCTCGAGCATGGCATCCAGATCGAGCACGCCTGCGAGATGAGCTGCGCATGCACCACCTGCCACGTGGTCGTGCGCGAAGGGTTCAACTCGCTGGGCGAGATGGACGAGAGCGAGGAGGACCTGCTCGACCGCGCTTGGGGCTTGGAGCCCACGTCGCGCCTGTCGTGCCAGGCCATCGTGTCGAATCAGGACGTCACGATCGAGATCCCGAAGTACTCGATCAACCACGCCAAGGAGAAGCACTGAGCGGCCACGCCGGCCGCGTGCTGTCAGCGGTCGTGCAGGTCCGCGCCGAACAGGGTGCGTCGCACCCAGTCGCCCACCGGGCGCAACGAGTCGAGGAACGAGTCGGGCTCGCCTTCGCGTTCGAGCACGAGGCCCTGTTCGACGAGCATCTGGACGAACTGGCGCACTTCGAGCTTTGTCCCGCCGCTGGACATCACCAGCGCACCCACCGACATGTAGCGATGCGACATGTCGCTCAGCATGCGCCGGAACACCGTGCGGTGGTACGGTGCTGCGAGTTCGGGCCAGGCCGCCAGCTTGTATTCCTTCATGTCCCCACGAGCAGGCCGCAACGGCAATGGCCCGCACTCTGTTGATGGCCGAGCGTAACCGCGGCCGCCTCGTCGGGCCAAGGACTTAAAGGGCAAGCGAAGGTTTTTTCCGATGACCAGGTGTGAGTTTTTGCAAGTGCCGTGGTGCAGTTCACGGCATCACGCGGTGACTACACTGCCCTGATGCTGGTGCTGGGTATCGAGTCGTCTTGTGACGAGACGGGTGTCGCGCTGGTGCGCTCGGTCGGCGCGGCCAAACCCGCGCTGCTGGGGCACGCACTGCACAGCCAGGTCGTGATGCACGAGGCCTATGGTGGTGTGGTGCCCGAACTGGCTTCGCGCGACCACATCCGCCGAGTCGTGCCGCTGGCGCGCGAGGTGCTCGATCGGGCGGCTGTCGACATCGGCGAGATCGATCTGGTGGCCTACACGCGCGGCCCCGGCCTGGCCGGCGCGCTGCTCGTGGGTGCCGGCGTCGCCTGCGGGCTTGCCGCCGCGCTGCGGCGCCCGCTGCTCGGCGTGCACCACCTCGAGGGGCATCTGCTGTCTGCCTTCCTGTCGAACGATCCGCCGCAGTTCCCGTTCGTCGCCTTGCTGGTGTCGGGCGGGCACACGCAGCTGATGCACGCGCGCGGCGTGGGCGACTACGAGCTGCTCGGAGAGACGATCGACGACGCGGCAGGCGAGGCGTTCGACAAGAGCGCCAAGCTGCTCGGGTTGGGCTACCCGGGCGGGCCCGCGCTGGCGCGTCTGGCGCAGCACGGTGAGGCCGGCGCGTTCGCGCTGCCACGACCGATGCTGCATACGCACGATCTGGATTTCTCCTTCGCCGGGCTGAAGACCGCGGTGCTGACGCAGGTGCGCCGGCGCGAATCCGGCACCTGCGATGCCTGGCGTGCCGACCTCGCCGCGGCGACGCAGGAGGCCATCGTCGACGTGCTGAAGGCCAAGTCGATGCGTGCGTTGCGCGAGACCGGCCTGTCGCGCCTGGTGGTGGCCGGCGGCGTGGGCGCCAATGCACGACTGCGCGAACAACTCGATGCCGCTTGTCGGCGCGCGGGCGCGCGCGTGCATTACCCCGAGCTTCACCTGTGCAGCGACAACGGCGCGATGATCGCGCTGGCCGCCGCGATGCGGGTCGAGGCGGGGGTGGCCGCGCCGCGGCACGACCTCGTTTTCGACGTCAGGCCGCGCTGGGCCCTGGGCGAGGTCGGCCCGATCCACGGCCGTGGCGAAGCCGCCTGAACGTCGTGACGGTCGATGGCCGGGCTGCGCAGCGAGGTCGGCAGCGCGCGACCGAGGCGCAGGACAGGATCGAAAGGGGGCGTCGAACACGCGATCGAACAAGCATGCGATGCCGGACGACGAACCGCCCACGGCAACGAGCAGCAGGGTGTGACCTCCTAGAATCCAGCGATCGGCGCGCGCGGGGACGTGCGCACGCCGTCGGCCCTTGCGCTACTCCGGCACACGCTCTGGCAGCGCTTCCATCACTCCCGACAGCCCGCCGTCTTCCATGCACCCGCCTTCGGCCCGTTGCGACCGAGTCAGCGTCCCGGCCTCGGGCCGCACCTGCCGCATGAGTGCCGGCGATTGAACGACGTTCCGATGCGTCCTGCCATCTCGGCATTGCCCGGCTCCAAGATCCGCGAGGTGGCCAACGCCGGTCTGGATCGAAGCGACGTGCTGGCATTCTGGTTCGGCGAGAGCGACGAGGTCACGCCGGAGGCCGTGCGCGAAGCTGCAGCCGCATCGCTCGCACGCGGCGAGACGTTCTATTCGCACAACCTCGGGCTGGCGGAATTGCGCCGTGCGCTCGCCGACTACACGAGCGGCCTGCACCGGCCGGTGAGTGCCGATCGCATCGCCGTGACCTCCTCGGGCGTCAACGCGCTGATGCTGGCGATGCAGATGCTCGCCGGCGCCGGCGACGAAGTGGCCGTCGTCGTGCCCGTGTGGCCCAACCTGCCTGCGCAGCCGGCGATCCTGGGTGCGCACGTGAGGCGCGTGCCGCTCGTGCCGCAGCAGGGCGCCTGGATGCTCGACCTGGATCGACTGCTCGACAGCGTGTCGTCGTCGACTCGCGTGCTGCTGATCAATGCACCGAACAACCCGACCGGCTGGACCCTTGAACGCGCTCAGCAGCAGGCCATCCTCGAGCACTGCCGCCGCACCGGCACCTGGATCGTGGCCGACGAGGTGTACGAGCGGCTTTGGTACGGCGGCGAAAGGGCGGCGCCGAGCTTCCTGGACATCGCCGATGCACACGAACGCCTCGTCGTGGCACACAGCTTTTCGAAGAGCTTCCTGATGACGGGCTGGCGGCTCGGGTGGCTGGTGCTGCCGCCCGCCTGCGGCGAGGCCATCGGCAAGTTGATTGAGTTCAACACGTCCTGTGCCCCGGTGTTCGTGCAACGCGGCGCCCAGGCCGCCCTCGAACTGGGCGATGCGTTCGTCGTGCCGCTGGTCGAGCGACTGCGCGGTTGTCGCGACAGGCTGCTGGCGGGACTGTCGGCGCTGCCCGGGGTTCGCGTCGCCACGCCTCGCGGCGGCATGTACGCGTTCTTCCAGGCCGAGGGCCAGGCCGATTCCCTGGCGTTTGCCAAGCACCTCGTGAGACAGCACGGCCTGGGTCTGGCGCCCGGCGCGGCGTTCGGCGAAGAGGCCGAGGGCTGGTTGCGCTGGTGCTTCGCGTCGAAGGACCCGGGCCGGCTCGACCAGGGGCTTGCCCGCCTGGCCTGGGCGCTGGACGTATAATTCTTTGGTTCCGCGTCGGCTTGCCGCTGCGGGAACACCAGCACGGCGTGGGTCGGTTTCACCCGCGTCCGCAAGTCGAACCGGAAACCAAAGGCGCCGCGCAACGCGGCCGCTGGCGGTTTCCAAGAACACGGAAACTCGCGCACATGTCGCTCAACACCACCGCAAAGGCCGAGATCGTCAAGGCCAACGCTCGCCGCGCTGCCGACACCGGCAGCCCCGAGGTGCAGGTCGCGCTGCTCACCGCGCGAATCAATGAACTCACGCCGCACTTCAAGACCCACGCCAAGGACCATCACGGCCGGCGCGGTCTGCTGAAGCTCGTCAACCAGCGCAAGCGTCTGCTGACCTACCTGAAGGACAAGGACGCCGAGCGCTACACCGTTCTGATCCAGAAACTGGGTCTGAGAAAGTAGAACGGCGCCAACGGGGCGCCTGGCGCCCCGCCGCCGTACCCGGAGTACGTTGCCCGACGCGCTGCTCATGTCATTCCAACGCCGCTCTGCCGCGAGCCGCACTGGAATGGCATCCCGCAGACGGCTCGTTTCTCCGCCATCCGGGGCACTGGTTGCCCCCATCACGCAGGAGACACCATGAGCATGTTCAACAAGGTCACCAAGACCTTTCAGTGGGGCCCGAACACCGTCACAATGGAAACGGGCGAGATCGCGCGTCAATCCTCCGGCGCCGTAATCGTCGACATCGAGGGCACCGTCGTGCTGGCCACCGTGGTGGCGCGTACCGAGGCCAAGTCGGGCCAGGACTTTTTCCCGCTGACCGTCGACTACATCGAGAAGACCTATGCCGCCGGCAAGATCCCGGGCAGCTTCTTCAAGCGCGAGGGTCGCCCGAGCGAACTCGAGACGCTGACCAGCCGCCTGATCGACCGCCCGATCCGCCCGCTGTTCCCCGATGGCTTCTTCAACGAAGTGCAGGTCGTCATCCACGTGCTGAGCCTGAATCCCGAAGTGCAGGCCGACATCGCCGCGATGATCGGCACCAGCGCTGCGCTGTCGATCTCGGGCATCCCGTTCAACGGCCCGATCGGCGCCGCGCGCGTGGGTTACATCAACGGCGAGTACGTGCTCAACCCGGGCAAGACCCAGCTCGCCGACAGCGAGCTCGACCTTGTCGTCGCCGGCACGCAAGCCGCGGTGCTGATGGTCGAGTCCGAAGCCAACCAGCTGTCCGAGGAGGTGATGCTCGGCGCCGTCGTGTTCGGCCACGACCAGGGCAACATCGCGATCGCCGCGATCAACGAGCTCGTGCGCGACGCGGGCAAGCCCGAGTGGCAATGGGCCGCCCCTGCGAAGGACGAGGCCTTCATCGCCAAGGTCACCGCGCTGGCCGAAGCCAAGCTAGCCGCCGCCTACCAGATCCGCAGCAAGCAGGCGCGTACCCAGGCCTGCCGCGCCGCCTATGCCGAGACGATGGCTGCGCTGAAGGCCGAAGGCCTCGACTTCGACAGCGTCAAGGTCGAAGGCCTGCTGTTCGACATGGAAGCCAAGATCGTGCGTGGCCAGATCCTCGCTGGCGAGCCGCGCATCGATGGCCGCGACACGCGCACCGTGCGTCCGATCGAGATCCGCACCGGGATCCTGCCGCGCACCCACGGCTCGGCGCTGTTCACGCGCGGCGAGACGCAGGCCGTCGTGGTGGCCACGCTCGGTACCGACCGCGACGCGCAGCGCATCGACGCGCTGGCCGGCGAGTTCGAGGAGCGCTTCATGCTCCACTACAACATGCCCCCGTTCGCCACCGGCGAGACCGGCCGCGTGGGCAGTCCGAAGCGCCGCGAGATCGGCCATGGCCGACTGGCCAAGCGCGCGCTGGTGGCCATGCTGCCGGCCAAGGAAGACTTCCCCTACTCGATCCGCGTCGTCTCCGAGATCACCGAGAGCAACGGCTCGTCGTCGATGGCCTCGGTGTGCGGCGGCTGCCTCGCGCTGATGGACGCGGGCGTGCCGATGAAGGCGCATGTGGCCGGCATCGCGATGGGCCTGATCAAGGACGGCAACCGCTTCGCGGTGCTGACCGACATCCTGGGTGACGAGGACCACCTCGGCGACATGGACTTCAAGGTCGCCGGCACGGTGGGCGGCGTGACCGCGCTGCAGATGGACATCAAGATCCAAGGCATCACCAAGGAGATCATGAAGGTGGCGCTGGACCAGGCCAAGGAGGCGCGCATGCACATCCTGGCCAAGATGCAGGAAGCCGTGGGCGGCGCCAAGACCGAGGTCAGCCCGTTCGCGCCGCGCCTTTACACGATGAAGATCAACCCGGAGAAGATCCGCGACGTGATCGGCAAGGGCGGCGCGGTGATCCGCGCGCTGACCGAGGAGACCGGCTGCACGATCGACATCGCCGAGGACGGCACGATCACGATCGCGTCGGTGGATTCCGACAAGGCGGCCTTCGCGAGAAAGCGCATCGAGGACATCACTGCCGAGGCCGAGGTGGGTGCGATCTACGAGGGGCCGATCACCAAGATCCTGGACTTCGGCGCCCTCGTGCAGATCCTGCCGGGCAAGGACGGCCTGCTGCACATCAGCCAGATCGCGCATCAGCGCGTCGAGCGCGTCGAGGACTTCCTCAAGGAAGGCCAGATCATCAAGGTCAAGGTGCTCGAGACCGACGACAAGGGCCGCATCAAGCTTTCGTTGAAGGCGCTGCTCGACAAGCCCGAGGGCTATGTCGAGGAGGAGCGCCCACGCCGCGACTACGGTGACCGTGATCGCGGCGGACGCGGCGGTGATCGTGACCGCGGCCCGCGCCGTGACCGGGGGGATCGTCCGCCACGCTCGGACCAGGGCGGCGAACGTGAGCCGCGCGCGGAGGGTGACGCCGTCGCGCCGCAACCCGTGCCGCACGACGAACCCCAGTCTTGACGCAGCCGTCGCGATGCGCGCGATCGAGATCAGCCGCTACGGCGCGCCCGAAGTGTTGTGCGAGACCTCGCGTCCGGACCCGGTGCCGGGCGCAGGGGAAGTGCTGATTCGTGTGGCCGCATCGGGCGTGAACCGGCCCGACGTCCTGCAGCGCAAAGGGCTGTACCCGATGCCGCCAGGGGTGTCGGACCTTCCCGGGCTGGAGGTCGCGGGCACGCTGGTGGGCGGCGACATCGCCTCCACCGGCTTGAAGGCAGGCGAGCGCGTGTGCGCGCTGGTGGCCGGCGGCGGCTATGCCGAACTGTGCGTCGCGCCGGCGGCGCAGGTGCTTGCGCAGCCCCGGGGCCTGACCGACATCGAGGCAGCGAGCCTGCCTGAGACTTTCTTCACCGTATGGCAGAACGTGTTCCACATCGCCGCGCTGAAGGCCGGTGAGTGGTTGCTGGTGCAGGGCGGCTCGAGCGGCATCGGCGTGACAGCCATCCAGCTGGCCAAGGCGCTCGGAGCCAAAGTCATCGCCACCGCGGGCAGCGACGACAAGTGCGCGGCCTGCGTGTCGCTCGGTGCAGACCACGCGGTGAACTACCGGACACGGGACTTCGCGGCTGAGGTCGAACGGCTGACCGCGGGGCGTGGCGTCGACGTCGTGCTGGACATGGTCGCTGGCGAGTACATCGCGCGCGAGATCCGTTGCCTTGCGAACGATGGGCGCCTGGCGATCATCGCGGTGCAGGGTGGCACGAAGAGCGAGATCGATACCGGCGCGGTGCTGCGCAAGAGACTGACCATCAGCGGCTCGACGCTGCGCCCGCGCAGCGTGGCCTACAAGGGCGAGCTGGCGCGGGCGCTGCGCGAGCGGGTCTGGCCGCTGCTCGAAGCCGGCCGCATCAGGCCCGTGATCCACCAGGTGTTCCCCGCAGCGCAGGCCGCCCAGGCGCATGCGCTGATGGAGTCGAGCACCCACGTGGGCAAGATCGTCCTGACCTGGTGAGCGAGACCATGGCGCGCAAGCAACTGATCGTTGGCAACTGGAAGATGCATGGCAGCCACACGGCCAATGCCGAACTGCTGGCAGCCATCGTGGCTGCGCGGCCGTTCATTGCCGACGTGGCGGTGTGCGTGCCGTTCCCTTACCTGTCCGAGACGGCGGTCGCGCTGGCCGCCACCGACATCCGCTGGGGCGCGCAGGATTGCTCGGCGCACGAGCAGGGCGCCTACACCGGCGAAGTCTCGGCTGCGATGCTGCACGAGTTCGGCTGCCGCTACGCCATCGTCGGCCACAGCGAGCGCCGCCAGTACCACGCCGAGAGCGATCTGCTCGTGGCCGACAAGGCCAAGGCGGCGCTCGCGCGCGGCGTGACACCGATCGTTTGCGTCGGCGAAACCCTGGCACAGCGTGAGGCGGGCGAGACCGCGGCGGTGGTCAAGCGCCAGCTGTCGGCCGTGATCCACACGCTCGCGCATTGCGCCGGCGAGATGGTCGTCGCCTACGAGCCGGTGTGGGCCATCGGCACCGGACGCACCGCGACGCCCGAGCAGGCGCAGGCGGTGCATGCGCTGCTGCGCGCGCAACTGGCTGCGGCCACGCCGCGCGCGGCCGACATGAAGATCCTCTACGGCGGCAGCGTCAAGCCCGACAACGCGGCCCAGCTGTTCTCACAGCCGGACATCGACGGCGGCCTGGTCGGCGGTGCGTCGTTGAAGGCAACCGACTTCGTCGCCATCTGCCGCGCGGCTTCCTGAACCCCATCACCACGCAAGCAACCCACGTCAACATGCAGATCGTCTGGAACCTCGTCCTGGCCGTGCAGATCATCAGCGCGATCGTGATGATCGGCCTCGTGCTCGTTCAGCACGGCAAGGGCGCCGACATGGGCGCCTCATTCGGCAGTGGCGCATCGGGCAGCCTGTTCGGTGCGAGCGGCAGCGCGAACTTCCTGTCGCGTTCGACTTCGGCTTGCGCGACCGTGTTCTTCGTCTGCACGCTGGCCCTGGCCTACTTCGGTCATGAGGCCGCGACCAAGCGGCCCGAGAGCACGAGCGTGTTCGAACGCGCCGGCGTCGCCGCCAGTGCGCCGGCCGCGTCGGCGCCGTCTCCCGTGGCGGTGATCCCGACCGCACCGGCGCCTGCGGCAAGCCCTGCGCAGGCCGCGAGCGCGGTGCCCGCGGCTCCTCAGAAACCCTGATCTTTAGCCTTAGAATCCCGGGCTGTCCGGAGCGCCATCCTCACGCCATCCGGAAGACGAGCCCGCGAGGGCCCGGCGAGCGCCGACGTGGTGAAATTGGTAGACACGCTATCTTGAGGGGGTAGTGGCGAAAGCTGTGCGAGTTCGAGTCTCGCCGTCGGCACCAGAGACGTCCTGCCCCCGGCTCCTCTCGAGCCCTGCCCAAGACCGCGCCCTGCGAACAAGACGACGACATGGACCTGCAACAGTACCTGCCCGTCATCCTGTTCATCCTCGTGGGCGTCGCGGTGGGCGTGGCGCCGCAGGTCATCGGCTTCGTGATGGGCCCCAACCGCCCCGACGCCGAGAAGAACAGCCCCTACGAATGCGGCTTCGAGGCCTTCGAGGACGCGCGCATGAAGTTTGACGTGCGCTACTACCTCGTGGCCATCCTGTTCATCCTGTTCGACCTCGAGATCGCCTTCCTGTTTCCGTGGGCCGTGTCGCTGGCCGAAATCGGCGCGTCAGGTTTCTGGGCCATGATGGTCTTTCTCGGCATTCTCGTGGTGGGCTTCGTCTACGAGTGGAAGAAGGGCGCCCTCGACTGGGAATAAGGCCGCTATGGGAATCGAAGGTGTCCTCAAGGAAGGTGTCGCGACGACCACGCTCGACGCCGTCATCAACTGGTCGAAGACCGGCTCGCTCTGGCCGATGACCTTCGGGCTGGCCTGCTGCGCGGTGGAGATGATGCACGCCGGCGCAGCGCGCTACGACATCGACCGGTTCGGCATGCTGTTTCGCCCCAGCCCGCGCCAGAGCGACCTGATGATCGTCGCCGGCACGCTGTGCAACAAGATGGCGCCCGCCCTGCGCAAGGTGTACGACCAGATGGCCGAGCCGCGCTGGGTCATCAGCATGGGCTCGTGCGCGAACGGTGGCGGCTATTACCACTACAGCTACTCGGTGGTGCGCGGCTGCGACCGCATCGTGCCGGTGGACGTCTACGTGCCCGGCTGCCCGCCGACCGCCGAAGCGCTGCTGTACGGCGTGCTGCAACTGCAGGCGAAGATCCGCAGAGAGAACACGATCGCGCGATGAGCACTGCACGGCCGTCCAGAAAGTGCTCGCACGCCCGCAGGTGCACGGCGCGTGGCATCCAGGGGGCACGATGAGCTCGCGCCTCGATGCGCTGGAGCAGTCGCTGCAGGTCGCGCTCGGCCCGAAGATCGGCAAGCTCGTGCGCGACCGCGGCGAGCTGGCGATCACCGTCGAGGCCGCCGATTACCTTGCGGTGGCGCGGCAATTGCGAGACGACCCGACGCTCGCGTTCGAGCAGCTGATCGATCTGTGCGGCGTGGACCTGAGCAGCTGGAAGGACGCGCCGCACGAGGGCTTGCGCTTTGTCGTCGTGTCGCAATTGCTCAGCGTGTCGAAGAACTGGCGCGTGCGCCTGAAGGTTGCGTGCCCCGACGACGATCTGCCGCTGGTGGACTCGCTCACCGACGTGTGGAGCAGCGCCAACTGGTTCGAGCGCGAGGCCTTCGACCTGTTCGGCATCCTGTTCGAGGGCCATGCCGACTTGCGCCGCATCCTCACCGACTACGGCTTCATCGGCCATCCGATGCGCAAGGACTTCCCGACCACGGGCCACGTCGAGATGCGCTACGACGCGGAGCGCAAGCGCGTGATCTACCAGCCGGTGACGATCGAGCCGCGCGAGATCACGCCGCGCATCGTGCGCGAAGACCAGTATGGTGGTCTGCGCTGATGCACCCCCGAGCTCACATTCGTTCGCTGCCCCCCGGGGGGGCGCAACTCGCCCTTGGGGCGGCCCGTCGGGCGAGCTGACCATGGCCGAAATCAAGAACTACACGCTGAACTTCGGCCCGCAGCATCCGGCGGCGCACGGCGTGCTGCGCCTGGTGCTGGAGCTCGATGGCGAAGTGATCCAACGTGCCGATCCGCACATCGGCCTGCTGCATCGCGCCACCGAGAAGCTGGCCGAGAGCAAGACCTTCATCCAGAGCCTGCCGTACATGGACCGTCTCGACTACGTGTCGATGATGGCCAACGAGCACGCCTACTGCCTGGCGATCGAGCGCCTGCTGGGCATCGAGGTGCCCGAGCGTGCGCAGTACATCCGCGTGATGTTCGCGGAGCTGACGCGATTGCTGAATCACCTGCTGTGGCTTGGCTGCCACGGGCTGGACTGCGGTGCGATGAACATCCTCATCTACTGCTTCCGCGAGCGCGAGGACATCTTCGACATGTACGAGGCGGTGTCGGGTGCGCGCATGCATGCGGCCTATTTCCGTCCCGGCGGCGTCTACCGCGATCTGCCCGATGCGATGCCGCAGTACCGGGTCTCGCGCATCAAGAACGAGAAGGCGATCGCGGCGCTGAACGACAACCGCCAGGGCTCGCTGCTCGACTTCATCGAGGACTTCTGCGATCGCTTCCCGGCCAACGTCGACGACTACGAGACGCTGCTCACCGACAACCGCATCTGGAAGCAGCGCACGGTGGGCATCGGCGTCGTGACGCCCGAGCGAGCGTTGAATCTCGGATTCACGGGCCCCATGCTTCGCGGCTCGGGCATCGAGTGGGACCTGCGCAAGAAGCAGCCCTACGACGTCTACGACCGCATGGATTTCGACATTCCGGTGGGAGTGAACGGCGACACCTACGATCGTTATCTCGTGCGCATCGAGGAGATGCGCCAGGCCAATCGCATCGTCAAGCAGTGCGTGGACTGGCTGCGCAAGAACCCGGGCCCGGTGATCACCGACAACCACAAGGTGGCGCCGCCGTCGCGCGTGGACATGAAGAGCAACATGGAGGAGCTGATCCACCACTTCAAGCTGTTCACCGAGGGCTTCCATGTGCCCGAGGGCGAGGCCTACGCGGCGGTCGAGCACCCGAAGGGCGAGTTCGGCATCTACCTCGTGTCCGACGGTGCCAACAAGCCGTATCGCCTGAAGATCCGCGCCCCGGGCTTTCCTCATCTGGCCGCGCTCGACGAGATGAGCCGTGGCCACATGATCGCCGACGCGGTGGCCATCATCGGCACGATGGACATCGTGTTCGGGGAGATCGACCGATGACCTTCACGCTGTCCGACCAGACGCGTGCGCGTTTCGACCGCGAGGTCGCCAAGTACCCGGTCGACCAGAGGCAATCGGCGGTGATGGCGTGCCTGGCGATCGTCCAGCACGAGCAGGGTCACATCACGCAGGAGGCCGAGGCCGCGATCGCCGCTCACCTGGGGATGGCGCCGATCGCGGTGCACGAGGTGACGACCTTCTACAACATGTACAACCAGCAGCCGGTCGGGCAGTTCAAGTTGAATGTCTGCACCAACCTGCCGTGCGCGCTGCGCAACGGCGAAGGCGCGTTGAAACACCTGTGTTCCCGGCTCGGCGTGCAGGCCTACGGCACCACCGAAGACGGCGTGTTCACCGTGCAGCCGAGCGAATGCCTGGGCGCCTGCGCCGACGCGCCGGTGATGCTGGTCAACGACCGCGAGATGCTGAGCTTCATGGACGAGAAGCGGCTCGACGATCTTGTCGCCACTTTGAAGGCGGCCGCCAGATGACACGCACGCCCGACCTCTCGCGCTTCAAGGCCAGCGGCCGCGAGACCTGTTTTCACGGCCGCCATATCGGCGCACAGATCTACGCCGGCCTGGACGGCACGAACTGGCGCATCGACGACTACGAGAAGCGCGGCGGCTACCGGGCGCTGCGCAAGATCCTCGGCAAGGACGGCGGCGAGGGCATGACGCCCGACCAGGTCGTGGCCGAACTGAAGACCAGCGCGTTGCGCGGCCGCGGCGGCGCGGGCTTCCCCACCGGCCTGAAATGGAGCTTCATGCCGCGCGCCTTCCCCGGCGCGAAGTACGTCGTGTGCAACAGCGACGAGGGCGAGCCCGGCACCTGCAAGGACCGCGACCTGCTGGCCTACAACCCGCACATGGTGATCGAGGGCATGGCGATTGCCGCCTATGCGATGGGCGTGAAGCTGGGCTACAACTACATCCACGGCGAGATCTTCGAGATCTACGAGCGCTTCGAGGAGGCGCTCGAGGAAGCACGCCGCGCCGGCTACCTGGGCGACGAGATCCTCGGCAGCGAGTTCTCGTTCCAGTTGCACGCGTTTCACGGCTTCGGCGCCTACATCTGCGGCGAAGAGACGGCGCTGCTCGAATCGCTCGAGGGCAAGAAGGGCCAGCCGCGCTTCAAGCCGCCGTTCCCGGCCAGCTTCGGCCTGTACGGCAAGCCCACGACGATCAACAACACCGAGACCTTCGCCGCGGTGCCGTGGATCATCGTCAACGGCGGCCAGGCGTACCTCGAGATCGGCAGGCCCAACAACGGCGGCACCAAGATCTTCTCGGTGGTCGGCGACGTCGAGCGCCCGGGCAACTACGAGATCCCGCTGGGCACGCCGTTTCCCAAGCTGCTCGAACTCGCGGGCGGCGTGAGCGGCGGCCGTGCGCTCAAGGCCGTGATCCCTGGGGGTTCGTCGGCGCCGGTGCTGCCGGCCAGGACGATGATGGACATGACGATGGACTACGACGCCATCGCCAAGGCCGGCTCGATGCTCGGCTCGGGCGCGGTGATCGTGATGGACGAGCGGCGCTGCATGGTCAAGAGCCTGCTGCGCCTGTCGTACTTCTATCAGCACGAGAGCTGCGGCCAGTGCACGCCCTGCCGCGAGGGCACCGGCTGGCTGTGGCGCATGGTGCACCGCATCGAGCACGGCCAAGGCAAGACCGAGGACCTGGGGCTGCTCGACTCGGTGGCCGACAACATCAAGGGCCGCACGATCTGCGCGCTCGGCGACGCCGCGGCGATGCCGGTACAGGGCATGTTGAAGCACTTCCGCGACGAGTTCGTTCACCACATCGAGCACAAGACGTGCGCGGTGCCGCAGTACGTGTGACGGATCAAGATGGCTGAAATCACCCTCGACGGCAAGCAGGTCACCGTGCCCGACCACAGCATGGTGATGCACGCCGCCGACGCGGCGGGCGTCTACATCCCGCACTTCTGCTACCACAAGAAGCTCTCGATCGCGGCCAATTGCCGCATGTGCCTGGTCGACATCGAGAAGATGCCCAAGCCGATGCCCGCATGCGCCACGCCGGTCACCAACGGCATGATCGTGCGCACGAAGAGCGACAAGGCGGTCAAGGCCCAGCAGTCGGTGATGGAGTTCCTGCTCATCAACCACCCGCTGGACTGCCCGATCTGCGACCAGGGCGGCGAGTGCCAGCTGCAGGACCTGGCGGTGGGCTACGGCGGCAGCGCCTCGCGCTACCACGAGGAGAAGCGCGTCGTCTTGCGCAAGGACGTCGGCCCGCTGATCTCGATGGAGGAGATGACACGCTGCATCCATTGCACCCGCTGCGTGCGCTTCGGCCAGGAGATGGCCGGTGTGATGGAGCTGGGCATGATCCATCGCGGCGAGCACAGCGAGATCACCACCGTTACGGGCGGCACGATCGACAGCGAACTCTCGGGCAACATGATCGACATCTGCCCGGTCGGCGCGCTCACCAGCAAGCCATTCCGCTACAGCGCCCGTACCTGGGAGCTGTCGCGTCGCAAGAGCGTGAGCCCGCACGACAGCACCGGCGCGAACCTCGTCGTCCAGGTCAAGGGTGATCGCGTGCTGCGCGTGCTGCCTCTGGAGAACGAAGACGTCAACGAATGCTGGATCGCCGATCGCGACCGCTTCTCGTACGAGGCGCTGAATACCGACCGACGGCTGACGCAGCCGATGATCAAGCAGGGGGGTGCGTGGCAAGCGGTCGATTGGACGACGGCGCTGAACTACGTCGCTGATGGCTTGAAGCGCGTGATCGGCGAGTTCGGCGCGCGAAGCATCGGTGCGCTCGGTGCGCAGCACGCCACCGTCGAAGAGCTGCATCTGCTCGCGAAGCTGGTGCGCGGCCTGGGCAGCGAGAACATCGATGTGCGCCTGCGCCATGCCGACTTCGGCAACGCCGCCGGCCCGGGCCGGGCGCGCTGGCTCGGCACCCCCATCGCGTCGCTGTCCAGGCTGGATCGTGCGTTCGTGATCGGCAGCTTCCTGCGCAAGGACCATCCGCTGTTCGCGCTGCGCCTGCGCCAGGCGGTGCGCCACGGTGCCCAAGTCTCGAGCCTGCACGCGGTGCATGACGACTGGGCGATGCCGCTGTCGCATCACCTGACGGCCGCGCCGAGCGGATGGGCCGATGCATTGGCACAGGTCGCCGCCGCGATCGCTTCGGCCAAGGGCGTGGCTGCCCCGGCGCCGGCCGATGCCGGCGAGGCGGCCAGCCGTGTTGCCGCGTCGCTGATGAGCGGCCAGGCCAAGGCCGTGCTGCTCGGCAACGCCGCCGCGCATCACCCGCAGGCCTCGCAGCTGCTGGCGATCGCGCAGTGGATCGGCGCCCAGGTCGGCGCGTCGGTGGGATACCTCGGCGAATCGGGCAACAGCGTAGGCGCGCAGCTCGTCGGTGCATTGCCGGGCCCAGGGGGCCTGAACGCCGGACAGATGCTGGCGCAGCCGATGAAGGCGCTGCTTCTGCTGGGCGTCGAGCCGGCGCTGGATGCGGCCGACGCGGCTGCCGCGCGTGAGGCGATGAAAGGTGCCGGTCTCGTCGTGTCGATGAGCGCATTCAAGGACGCGAACACCGACATCGCCGACGTGCTGCTGCCGGTGGCGCCGTTCACCGAGACCGGCGGCACGTTCGTCAATGCCGAAGGCCGCGTGCAGAGCTTCCATGGCGTGGTCAAGCCCAGCGGCGAGACCCGCCCGGCTTGGAAGGTGTTGCGCGTGCTCGGCAATCTGCTTGGCCTGCCAGGCTTCGCACAGGAGGCGGTCGAGCAGGTGCGCGCCGAGGCGCTCGGCGATGCCTCCACACTCGCGACGCGGCTGGACAACTCGGCTGGCGTCGCGATCGGCGTGCCGCCCACGACATCGGGTCTGGAACGCATCGCCGACGTGCCGATCTACGCCAGCGATCCGGTCGTGCGCCGCGCGCCGTCGCTTCAGGCCACGGCCGATGCCGCCGCGCCCGTGGTCGGCCTTCCCAGCGGACTGTGGCGGCAGCTCGCGCTCGCGCCGGGCGGGCGGGTGGTCGTCAGGCAGGGCGGCGCGAGTGCGACGCTGCCTGCGCGCGAAGAGGTCTCCCTTGCTGCGAACGCCGTGCGCATCGCCGCAGGGCACCCGGGCACCGCGACGCTCGGCGCGATGTTCGGCGCGGTCGCGATCGACAAGGCCCGCACATGATCGAGCAGATCACCGCCGCCGGCAGCCAGTTCTTCGGGCCCACGCTGTGGCTCGTGGTCTGGAGCCTGGTCAAGATCATCGCGGTCGTGCTGCCGCTGCTGGGCTGCGTCGCCTACCTGACGCTGTGGGAACGCAAGGCGATCGGCTGGTCACAGATCCGCCCCGGTCCCAACCGCGTCGGTCCCTACGGCCTGCTGACGCCGATCGCCGACGCGGTCAAGCTGATCTTCAAGGAGATCATCCGCCCGACCGCGGCGAACAAGGGCCTGTTCTTCCTCGGCCCGGTGATGACGATCATGCCGGCCCTGGCGGCCTGGGCCGTGGTGCCGTTCGGCCCCGACGTGGCTCTCGCCAACGTGAACGCCGGCCTGCTGTTCCTGATGGCGATCACCTCGCTCGAGGTCTACGGGGTCATCATTGCCGGCTGGGCGAGCAATTCGAAGTACGCCTTCCTCGGCGCGCTGCGCGCCTCGGCGCAGATGGTGAGCTACGAGATCGCGATGGGGTTCGCGCTGGTCGTCGTGCTGATGGTGTCGGCCAGCATGAACATGACCGACATCGTGATGCAGCAGGGCCGCGGGACGTTCGCCGGCATGGGCCTGAACTTCCTGTCGTGGAACTGGCTGCCGCTGCTGCCGATCTTCCTCGTCTACTTCATCGCCGGTCTGGCCGAGACGAATCGCCACCCGTTCGACGTGGTCGAGGGAGAGAGCGAGATCGTCGCCGGTCACATGATCGAGTACTCGGGCATGTCCTTCGCCATGTTCTTCCTCGCCGAGTACGCGAACATGATCCTGGTGTCCACGCTGTGCGTGATCATGTTCCTCGGTGGCTGGCTGCCGCCGATCGATTCGGCGCTCGCCAACTGGATCCCGGGCTGGATCTGGCTGGCGATCAAGGTCTTCGTCGTCGTGACGATTTTCCTCTGGGTGCGCGCCACTTTCCCGCGCTTTCGCTACGACCAGATCATGCGTCTGGGCTGGAAGATCTTCATCCCCGTCACGCTGGTGTGGCTGGTCGTGGTCGGCGCCTGGATGCAGACGCCCTGGAACATCTGGAAGTAGGCCGATGTCCGCATTTGCCACGATCAAGGACTTCGCGAGCAGCTTCCTGTTGACGGAGCTGTTCAAGGGCATGTTCATCACGGGCAAGCATTTCCTGTCGCCCACGATCACGATCCAGTTCCCGGAGGAGAAGACGCCGCTGTCACCGCGCTTTCGCGGCCTGCACGCGCTGCGCCGGTACGACAACGGCGAGGAGCGTTGCATCGCCTGCAAGCTGTGCGAGGCGGTGTGCCCGGCGCTAGCGATCACCATCGAGTCCGAGGTGCGCGCCGACGGCACGCGCCGCACCACGCGCTACGACATCGACCTGACCAAGTGCATTTTTTGCGGCTTCTGCGAGGAGAGCTGTCCGGTCGACTCGATCGTCGAGACCCACATCCTCGAGTACCACGGCGAGAAGCGCGGCGACCTGTACTTCACCAAGGACATGCTGCTCGCGGTGGGCGACCGCTACGAGAAGGAGATCGCAGCGGCGCGCGCGGCCGACGCGCCCTACCGCTGAGCGACTCCGCCACAGAACCATGAACTCCACGACGGCGCTCTTCTACCTGTTCTCGGCGGTGCTGCTGGGCGCGAGCTTCGGCGTGATCACCGCGCGCTCGACGGTGCACGCGGCGCTGTACCTGGTGCTCGCGTTCTTCAGCGCCGCCTGCGTGTGGATGCTGCTGAAGGCCGAGTTCCTGGCCATTGCGCTCGTGCTGGTGTACGTCGGCGCGGTGATGGTGCTGTTCCTGTTCGTCGTGATGATGCTCGACATCAACACCGACAGCTTCCGCCACAACTTCTGGCGCAACTTCCCGCTCGCCGCGCTGGTGGGCGTGCTGATCGCGCTCGAGATGTACCTGGTGCTGCGCACCGGGTTCGACGTTTCGGCGGCCAAGCCCCTGCCGCCCGACCAGGCATCGATCCCGAACACCAAGCTGCTGGGCATCGAGATCTACACCGACTACCTGTACCCGCTGCAACTGGCCGCGGTGCTGCTGCTGGTGGCGATCATTGCGGCCATCGCACTGACGCTGCGCGAGCGCAAGGACTCGCGCCACATGGACCCGTCGCAGCAGGTCCGCGCGAAGAAGGCCGACCGCGTGCGCATCGTCAGGATGGCGCCCGAGGTGGACGCGCCGCCCGCGCCACCCGAGGCCGACGCCCCGCCGGAGCAGGCCCGATGAACGGCACCCTGACGCTCACGCACTTCCTGTCGCTCGGTGCGATCCTGTTCGCGCTGTCGGTGATCGGCATCTTCCTGAACCGCCGCAACCTGATCGTGCTGCTGATGGCCATCGAACTGATGCTGCTGGCGGTCAACATGAACTTCATCGCGTTCTCGTACTACCTGGGCGACATGGCGGGGCAGGTCTTCGTGTTCTTCATCCTCACGGTGGCCGCCGCCGAGTCGGCGATCGGCCTGGCGATCCTGGTGGTGCTGTTCCGCAACCGCGCGTCGATCAACGTGCAGGAACTCGACACGCTCAAGGGCTGACATGGACCACCCCCGCAGCGTCCTTCGGCCGCACCCCCTCGAGGGGGCAACGCCCGCGGAGCGGCAAAGCCGGACCCGCGGCGTTCGCCCGGAATCGTCGACGGCAAACCAGACGACATGAGTACCGCCATCTCCCAGAACCTCCTGCTGACCGTCGCGCTCGCGCCGCTGATCGGCGCCGTCGCTGCGGGCTTGTTCGGCAAGTGGATCGGCCGCCGCGGCGCGCACACCGTCACGATCCTGGGCGTGCTCGTGTCGTTCATCGCATCGACCGTCGTGCTGATGCAGGTCGTCGACGGCGCGCGCTTCAACGCCACCGTCTACGAGTGGATGGTGCTTGGTGGCCTGAAGATGGAGGTCGGCTTCCTCGTCGACGGCCTGACCGCGATGATGATGGCCGTGGTCACGTTCGTCAGCCTGATGGTGCACATCTACACCATCGGCTACATGGAGGACGACCCGGGCTACCAGCGATTCTTCGCCTACATCTCGCTGTTCACCTTCAGCATGCTGATGCTGGTGATGAGCAACAACTTCCTGCAGCTGTTCTTCGGCTGGGAGGCCGTGGGTCTGGTCAGTTATCTGCTGATCGGCTTCTGGTTCAAGCGGCCGACGGCGATCTTCGCCAACATGAAGGCCTTCATCGTCAACCGGGTCGGCGACTTCGGCTTCATCCTCGGCATCGGCCTGCTGGCCGCCTACGCCGGCTCGCTCAACTACGCCGAGGTCTTCGCCAAGGGTGGCGAGCTCGCGAAGATCGGCTTTCCCGGCACCGACTGGATGCTGATCACGGTGGCGTGCATCTGCCTGTTCATCGGCGCGATGGGCAAGAGCGCGCAGTTCCCGCTGCACGTCTGGTTGCCCGACTCGATGGAGGGCCCGACGCCGATCTCGGCGCTGATCCACGCCGCGACGATGGTCACGGCCGGCATCTTCATGGTCGCGCGCATGAGCCCGCTGTTCGAGCTGAGCGACACCGCGCTGTCGTTCGTGCTGATCATCGGCTCGATCACCGCGCTGTTCATGGGCTTCCTCGGCGTCATCCAGAACGACATCAAGCGCGTGGTCGCGTATTCGACGCTGAGCCAGCTGGGCTACATGACGGTCGCGCTCGGCGCTTCGGCCTACTCGGTGGGCGTGTTCCACCTGATGACGCACGCCTTCTTCAAGGCGCTGCTGTTCCTGGCCGCCGGCAGCGTGATCATCGGCCTGCACCACGAGCAGGACATCCGCAACATGGGCGGACTGCGCAAGTACATGCCGCTGACGTGGCTGACGTCGCTCGTGGGATCGCTCGCGCTGATCGGCACGCCGCTATTCTCCGGCTTCTACAGCAAGGATTCGATCATCGAGGCGGTGCACGCCAGCCAGCTGCCCGGTGCGGGCTTCGCCTACTTCGCAGTGGTGTTTGGCGTGTTCATCACCGCGTTCTATTCGTTCCGCATGTACTTCCTGGTCTTCCATGGCGAGGAGCGCTTCGGCAAGGCCGCGCACGACCACCACGGCGATCACGACGACGAGGAACCGGCGGCCGACCACCACCATGGCCTGGCGCCCGGCGACAAGCCTCACGAGTCACCCTGGGTCGTGACGGCGCCGTTGATCCTGCTCGCGCTGCCCTCGGTGTTCATCGGCTACTGGACCATCCAGCCGATGCTGTTCGGCGACTTCCTCAAGGACGCGATCGTCACAGACATCGCGCGCCACCCGGCGATGCAGGAGCTGGCGAGCCACTTCCACAGCGCCGGCGGCATGGCATTGCACGCGCTGCAGACGGTGCCGCTGTGGTTCGCGGTCGCCGGCGTGGCGTTGGCCTGGTGGTTCTACCTCAAGCAACCGTCGATACCGGCGGCGATCAAGGCGCGCTTCGAGTGGGTGTACCGCGTGCTCGACAACAAGTACTACATGGACTGGT
>Ga0209798_10000477_pt1 | contig 23956 bp, 21 predicted proteins | sample DOMMetBare3Fresh_FD_187475 | JGI IMG/M metagenome (GOLD analysis project Ga0209798, IMG submission 187475) | Wetland sediment microbial communities from St. Louis River estuary, USA, under dissolved organic matter induced mercury methylation -... | ecosystem: Environmental > Aquatic >... | reverse complement strand
GCCAGATAGGCCAGCATTTCCTTATAGCCGATCGCCCCCAACCCCTTAGCCGATGGTGACAGTCCGGAACCGAGCAGCTGTTGCACTTCCTGCAACAGTCCCTCGTTCAGCATCCGCTCGACCCGTTTATCAATCCGTTGATACAACTCCTGTCGTCCCACCTGAATCCCCAACTGCAGAGAGTCGTAGCGAACCTCATTAAAACCATGCTGCTGCTGATAGGTGGACAACGGTATTCCGGTCAGGCGATACACCTCCAGGGCGCGAATAATCCGCACCAGATTATGCGGGTGAATGCGGGCTGCCGTCAGCGGATCAACCTGCTGCAAATCCACGTACAATGCCGCAGCACCTTTTTCATCAGCTTCCGCCTGCAACTCCTGTCGTATGGTTGCCGCTCCGCTGGGAGAATCTACCAGTCCGTGCAGCAGCGCCCGCAGGTATAACCCCGTCCCCCCGACCACCACAGGCAGAGATCCCCGCGCCATAATCGTTGCAATAGCTTCGTCAGCAGCAGCCACAAAATCGGCAGCAGAAAAATTCGCGTCCGGCGGAACAATATCAATCAGGTGATGGGAGACTTGTCTTAGATCATCGGCAGACGGCTTGGCAGTCCCCAGATCAAGTCCTCGATACACCTGCTGTGAATCGGCATTGATAATTTCAACCGGCAAAGTTTCCGCCAGCCTCAGCGCCAGGGCACTCTTCCCCGAAGCAGTTGGACCGCAGATAATAACGACCTTCTGGTTACCCGACATGGAAGTTAATACCGGTAACGCAGTTCAAGTTTTAATAACTGGTTGGTACGATCAACATCGGCGACCAGATTCACATTACTGATCCGCTCAACCCCATAGCTGACCAACATGTCACTATCACCATACAGCGGCACTCCCCAGCCAACTCGCCCCGCATGTTTCGATTCCATAACCTGGCTGCCGGTACGATAGCTACGTCCCCGTTCGGTATAGAAATATTCCAGCGCCAAGGTATTACGTGTGCTGAACCAATGGGAATAACGACCGTAGAATTCCTGAACTCCGGCGCCCCCCTGCGAATGTCCAGGTGTCATGTCGTGGTACACATAGCCAAGTGGAAATTTCCAGTCACCATAGAGCATGACGCTACCAAAAAAATATTCAAAACGGAAATCATCACGGCATGATGAAGTCAGACAAGGGATGGAAAAACCGGCCACATAGCTCTCCACGATTGGCCAGACCCCACCGGCATTATCTTCACCGGAATATTCAACGTATACATCGGTATTCCGTAACCAGGGGATTCGAAAACGAAGATCCAAGCCGGCGATAGTATTGTTGTGATTGGTATCGCCGCCACCAAAAATCTCGTCCGTCAGCTTGGCCGGCGTCGCAAATCCGGGTCCCCCCTGTTGACGTACGAAATTAGCGCCGATCTCGTACCACTCCTTCGGTTTTACCGCCAGCTTGAAGCCGATGAAATAGGGGCGACGATGTTCGGGAGTACCAATCGCGGTTTCATCAAAGCGCGAGACAACCAAAGAATATTTCACATCCCCGATCCGTTGTTTCACCCAAGGGATATCAATCGGTTCCGGACTGGATATTTTGATCATATCAAAGTTACGGGCATTATTGGTCAGCGTCGTGGTGCCACGGAATCCGGGGCCAAACCAGTTTTCATCACGTCCCGCTTCCAGTTCCAATCCACCGCCGCCCAGCTTGAGATAGCCTCGATTAAGCTGCAGCTTGATCTCATCACCCGAAGCGAGTATCACCGGTTCGATCAAGGCAGTGGCACTGCTACGCAGATACCCCTCGACTCCCCAGCGCAGCTCACCACTCTGGCCACGGGGATGAATCGTCCCGTTGTTGTTCTCCAGCAGCGGTGTCCCCTCGGTGCCGGTCACCGTTGAGGTACCACCAGCCCCCAAAGGACGTAAATCCCCACCGATGAAGCCGAATGCCGACTGATGGGCAGGATCTTTCGAAGTACGGTTATAGTCGCGGGGGACACCATCCAGGTAGACATAACGCAAGCGAAGCGCAGAGATCGGGTTGTAATCCAGAAAGGGTAGTTTTCTGTCAGGGTCAGCCTGCAAGGCCATTTCCCGCGGCACCAGACTCCGTAGACGTGCAATCAATTCGTTGGCAAGCACCGGCACGCTTCTGTCCACATCGGCAAGCCGCTGTTCCGCCTCCAGAACAAGTCGTGCGGCCTCAGCCTTGCTGAATGGCTTGAGTCCTTTGACATCTGTGGTAATCAGCCCCACTCCGGCCAGCTTCTCCAGATAAAGGTAGATTGGACTGTCCAGTGGAATATTGGCTGACGATAGACACCAAGCCGGGACAACAGACACTATTTGCAAAGCCAGCACAAGAACGGCTACTCGTTTCATTACAGTAATACTCCGGTCATCAAGCAGATAAGATTCAGGAATGATAACTCACCACTATCCAGAATCCTGTATCAACAACAATGCTGTTCAGTAGGCATTTTTGTTGACCAACCCTTTAAAGAAAGTCAAAAACATTATTTTTGCATCAAAAAGCAGATCCCAGTTCTCGATATAATAGATATCACACTCGATCCGCTTGCTTATGGAGGTATCCCCCCGCCAACCATTTACCTGGGCCCAGCCGGTAATTCCCGGTTTTACCTGATGTTTGACCATGTATTTGGGAATGTTCTCCTTGAATTGCTCAACAAAGAATGGCCGTTCGGGCCTCGGGCCAACCACACTCATGCTCCCGAAAAGAACATTGAAAAATTGAGGCAACTCATCCAGGCTGGTCTTCCTGATAAAAGAGCCGAACCTCGTCTTGCGAGGATCGTTCTCCGTTGTCCAGGTTGTAGCTGCAATAGCATCATTATCTACCCGCATCGAGCGGAACTTCAGCATATTAAACTGCCGGTTATTCAGCCCGATCCGCACCTGCCTGAACAGAACCGGTCCCGGAGAGGTAATCTTGATCCCAATGGCGATGCACAGCATGATCGGAGCCACCAGCATCAAGGCGACGATAGAAACAAGTATATCGAACAACCGCTTGAAAAATCTGTTAAACGGGTCATCGAGTGGAATTTTCCGGACATTGAGGAGCGGCGTGCCATCAAACATTTCGACCTGGGGAGCCCCGGAGAGAAACCTGTAATAGTCCGGGATGATCCGCACCCTCACCCCTGCCTTCTCACACTCATCCACAATACAACCATATTTGTCGTAGGCACTGAGCGGGAGCGCAATAACCACCTCGTCAACGCTGTGATGTTCCAGGAATTCCGTCAGCTTGTCGCAACCACCCAGGATAACTTTTCCAGCAACAGTCCCCTCACATTTTGCCTCGTCATCATCCAGAAACCCGATCACGTTATAGCCGAAGTCCCGATGGGCAACCACCTTTTCGGCAAAGTCAATTCCGACTGGCCCGGCGCCAATGATCAGCATATGCTTCTGGTTGTAGCCATTTTCCCTCAGATAACGAAGAGTTTTACGCACAACATAGCGTTCAAACAAGAGGAGACCGAGCCCGTACATGGCAAACAGCAGTGAGACTTCACGGGAATAATCGAGTTGTTTGTTCAGGAACAGAATGCTGTTGATGGAGATAATACCAATCAGGTGGGCACGGGTGATAATCAGAATTTCCTTGCGATAGAGGCGGCTTCTCATGGGGGTATAGACACCCATGAAAAAATAGAGCATCAGCAGCAGTGGCACCATCCAAAGTGGGGCCATGACGTGCGAGTCATGCACATTAGCAAGAGAGGCGCCGTCATACTTCAGCAGCAATGCCGCCAGATAGGCGAGCAGCAGGGAACATATGTCCAGAGACACCTGTATGACATTAAAAAATCGTTGGTGTTTTTTTACCATCTCACAACCAGACCCGAAGCACTGATCGGCAATACGTTCTATTCATGTGACTTCCAGTAACCCGCATTCATACTCAATTTCCGTTTAAAATCCGGCCTCATTCCCGCCTCTTTCTGTCCAAGCTTATACCCCGCATACTTTAGCACGATTCTGACGAATGCAGACGGGATGAGCCAAAAGCTATGCCGGCACAAATAGGCCAACTCCGAGCAGATGAATCGTCGCCCCTCCCCTTCTGCCCTGCCCAACAAATTGATATACCATTTTTCCCGCGAATGAAACACCCCAATGTCGAAATAACGCCGGAATTCCTCAACAAGCGAGTAGTTATGGGAGTGATAACAGACCGCTTCTGCACAGTAGGCTATTTTCCAACCAGCCTGGAGCATCTTGGCAGCGACATAGGTATCCTCTCCAAAAATCACATCCGACGGAAAACCGCCAACATCCATTAATGCGGTACGACGATAGGCAGCAAAGGAATTGGAAATAAATGCCGTTTTGATACCAAGCCTGGATATGTCAGCTTTTGATTTGATTGAGGACTCGGCAGTGTAATTGAACAATCGGGCATGGGCTGCCAGAGGCGAGGCATCGACATGGGGGAGTTGACGGCCGCAGACAGCACCAACTTCGGCATTCTCAAACGGTTGGAGAATATTTTGAATCGAGTCTGGCGATGCCAGCAAAGCATCCTGAGTCATGTAAATGATGATATCGGCATCAGGGCAATGTGTCAGGGCGAGTTGCCGGGTTGCCCCATGATTGAAGGAGCTGACGGGAATTCCGACCACCTCTGCTCCGGCTCTATGCCAGACATCGGCGGTATTGTCTTCGGAAGCGGAGTCGATCACGAGCATGGAGAAACTCCGGTTTGTTTGCCGGGCTATCTGTTCCACCAGTTTTTGGGATTCTGTCTCACCATTACGCGTGGGTACGAACAGCAGTATACTCATAAACTTTCCTGAATATTATTTTGCAGCATTGATGAATTGGAGGTAGGTTTCGAATATTTCAGGGTTCGACTCCACCGGCTCTTTTGACTAAAGAACTTTACAACGAGATAGGTCACAAAAAACAGAAGCGCCCGTAGATTAAAGTTGGCATATTCACCCATCAGGAAGAAATTGAGAACAAAATAATTGAGCAGTAAATTCAAAACAATGAACTCAACCAGTTTATTTGTCAGCAGCGCCTGAATGTACCATTTTGTAACATACAAGGTCACACACGCCGCGACGATATAGAGCAACCAGCCGACCGGCAGATTGAAATAGTAGATAAACATGCCAGGGGGAGCTGCCGCAAAGGTGACCCCCCCCTCTACATAAGCGGCACCGGTAGTTTTACTGACTGCGATCATGAAATGCCCAAGACCAAAGTCAGGGTGTAGTTGCAGATTTTTGAGGGAAAACGAATTGCTGACATATTCTACCAATATGTCAAGCAGATCACCCTTGTAGCGCTCGTTAAGACTAACCCAGAAGAGCTGCCCTTGCGAGATAATACGATCATAGATGGTAATACTTGAGACTTCCGGATCCAAATAAAGGTTTCTTATGAAAAGAGCAAGACCGGCAATGGACGGTATAACCAGCATGAAAACCTTGGGAAAATAATATCGACATCCATTCTGCACAACCATGCGCAAGATAACCGGAAAAGCCAGCGCCACCAGTGTTGAGGTTGTAGCATGACGAATCACACCATTCATAAGAACCAGCAAGAGAATTGCCACATAATATTTCTTACTACTGTTAAACAGATAGTAGGCAGCTATTATTATTACAAAATTATTAATAAAATAGAGTTGTGTACCCAGAGCCGAAAAGGAAAGCACTTCAAATTTATTACCGGAAAGCCAGCTACTGCGAAATTCCGGTTGTGACAGAAAGGCCAGGTTAAACATCAGGAGAAACAGTACAAAAAACCTGGGGCGTTTTTCATAGCTGGTCGTTTGAACCTTGTTGATGAATTTTTTGCTGAATTTTATCTTGGCAGTCAGCCATATAATCGGGATTGAAAACAGGCAGTACATCAGATAGGCATAGTTTCTGAAACCATCCTGGTTGAGTTCAAATAACTTGAAGCCACGTTCGATAAAGTAGAGCGAGATAAAGGTCAGCAACATGCTGTTAAAAAACGTAAGCATGCCAGCAAACAGGAGTGGATTTTTACGGTAACACCACAACAACATCCAGAGATGGAAGAGGAATGCGATTCCGCATATGAGAGTATAGACTGAATCACTCATCAGGTGACTGACCGTGCATGATTACAGCGAATTTTAGCCGCCATGATGACCGCCTTGTCGAACTGGTACAGCCGGTACAATAACCAGTTGCTGTTCGAAGTACGAAATATGGTTGAAATCACACTATCAAGCGCGTCAAGTACCATAACCGGGAAGAGCGACAGCAGCCTAACGATTTGATCCAGCTTGGTCCCCTTGAATTCAGCGGGATGAAGTTCTGTCAGCAGCAGATAATTGACCATGGAAGTCCGCATCCGCTGGAATTGCTCGCTTTTAGCAACCAGCCCGAGATGGGAAACCGGATTGTCGATATGAGTCACCCGAAAGTCACGGCAAAGCCTGATTCCCCATTCACAGTCCTCGTAGCCGTAGCCACTGAAGCGTTCATCAAACAGGTTACGCCAAAAGACATCCCGCCGGATCAAAATATTGGCAGTATGCAGGTAGCGCCAACTAACCTGGTTCCGTTCAGCAGCTGGTTTGACATCATTGTGTCCACTCAAATACAGAAAAAAATCATATTCCAGACCAGCCATGGTTCTGGATTTATAGGAGATTCCACCACATAGGGCATCAAAGCGCTTTTGTCTGGCTGACTCGCAATAAACTGCCAGAAAATCCGGACCGTCAGGAAGCACATCGGAGTCCATAAAAAGGAGATACTCACCGCAAGCTTCCTTGGCCAGAACATTCCGGATCCGGGATCTGCCGACGTTTTCGTTCAGCTCAAGCAAGCGTATCCCGGCTTCATGAGCAACCCGGCACACCTCCCGGTTCTGTTGCCTAAGATCTTCGCGCGGCGAGCAATCATCCACGACGATCAGCTCAACCATTCCTACCGGAAGCTGTCGCATCTGGCTAACCAATGTTTCCAGCAAAGCATGCAGGTTCCAATTGTAAACCGGAACCAGCACTGATATCAGCGGTTTAATTCCGCTCAACGCCTGCGGCATCAGCCAGACCTCCGATACCAAGCCCTGAGTCGATAGAGCTGATTGAACAATGCCCCCTTCAGGCCAGGACTGACAAAGGTTCTCAAAGCGGTTTCCCGATCGGTCCACTCGTATTTATACCCCTCGTTTCCTCGTCCCAGATCAAATTTTGTCAAACCAAGCCTGAAACACTCCTCCACCAGCCGCAGCATCAAAACCCGTCCTGGTGAGTATTTTTCAAATTCGGGAGCGTAGGAGGGCATCAGATAATAGAAGGTGCTGCCGTAAACATACCCAACATGGGCAGCAATCACCTGGTCATCAAGCAGCAAAGCAGAGACATGAACAGAGCTGTTGTCATGTGGTTGACGCCGGTAAAATTCTTCATACCCAGGAACAAAGAGTACACCGGCCACTCCGCTGGCAAGATACCTGTCCCGTTTCTGTTTTAGGAAAGCGGTCATGACCGTATCCATTCGATCATCGGACTGATCGAGAATTAAAAACTGCAACTCTCCCAGAGCAGCGAGACGCTTTTCCTGACGCAAGGTATCGGATTTAAGTTTTTTACGAAAACGCTTGAGAGAATCCAGGAAGTCCTCAAAGCCTCCTTGCAGATAGGCACAGGGAGCCACATCACTGTCATTAACAAGAAAGTTTTTTGACAAGTACGGGTAGATGGTCGCATCACTGCGAACATAGGGAAAGTAGCAGATATGGTGATTCACAGAATTCCGGATTAGCTGCAATGCTTGTTTCAGAAAGTCTTCAACTCCCAGCTGGGAGGATTGGTCAAACAGTACGTCACCGTAATCAACAATCTGAATACCTCCCATCCAGGTTACCAGGCGCAAAATTGACTTGGAAACCATGCAGGCCGGAAAAATAGCACGCACCTCGCCATGTTCACGATATACGACAATCGAGGGGGTTGCCCCTGCCGCCCTGCCGGCGGTCGTATACCAGCTTGAGACAAAATCGTAACTTTGAAACACATGGCAAGCAACCCGAGTTTCAAGAGAACGCCACTCTTCGCGGCAATTATTCAGACCTTCGGCGCTGATAATAAGCTCAAACGGCATCGCAGACCCGCTTTAAAGCCTGCAAGCAGGCATCAATTTCCATATTCTGATGTATAGGTAACATAACAATCTTCTTCCACAACTCCACGGTTCCAAACGGGTTCTTATCAAGTATCGTACGAGGCAAGGAAGGCCAGGAGTGAATATCAAGACCCACCTTGCGCGCTACAGCAAGCATGCGCTCCCGGCACTCTTGACGAGCGACATACACCGGAAAAGCAAGCGGCGAGTTACCCGTACCAAGTAAATTGCCATACCATTCCAGATAACCGTATCCTTGTTCATGAAGCATCCTGTCGACAGCTGAATACACGGCTCTACGACGAGCCCTGATAGTATCCTGGTCAGCACTCCGAAGCAATTGCGCGCCCCGTGCATTGATACGATACGCCTGAAGTGAGGTTTCACAAAACCCTTCTATCTGGCTAAAATCAGGCAATCCACGCTCAATCCCCAACAACCCGAGCATTGCCTTGACCCAGTAGCGGTACGGTTGCTCTTTTGGTAAAGATCGCATCGCCATCCGTATCCGATCTTGAAGAACCTCAGGTTCTTTAACGTTGATACATGCATAGGCGCCGTTGAGAGTAGGCAGGACTTTCCTGGATGAGGTAATACTAACATCTCCCAGCCGTTCCAAAGGGGTGGTTTCATGCAGACTGGCAAAACCATGGGCGTTGTCATTGATCCACAGCAGGCCATTTTCACGGGCAAAGCTTTCGATAGCGAAAAAATTACTACTGAATCCGAAGTAATTTACCGTCAGAATGGCCTTGGTTCGAGAAGAAGTTGTGACCGTTGAAAAATCAACCTGAAAACGGCTGTCGATGCCATAAAAAACCGGGCTGCAACCGAGGCGCTCCAGGGGGAGCAGCACCACATCACAAATATACGACGGTAGCAAAACTTCGTCTCCCGCACCTATTCCCAGAGCCTGCAACAGGTTAAACAGGGCATACCGGGCATACCCGCATGCCAGCCGATCATCAGAAATCGATCGTCCGGACTGCGCATTCAGCCGTAAGAGAGCTGACAGAGGCACCGGCGGCGACCGGCGGATAATCTTCATAATGTAACCACCCGCCGCATTCGATTGGCAAGTGCGCCATACATGCCGCTCTGATAAATCTTCGATAATTTTCCGAGGACCTCCCCCTCATAGAGCGGAATGCGCGGCAGCATATACGACAAATGTTTATGTTCCGGGAATATGTTGCCGATATTGGTCGTCACTGCGGTGGCAAAACCGGCATCCTGCACCAATCTCACATCACGTGGTGACACTTGTTTACTCTTACCATAGGGGTACGCAAAATGTCTGATTGATCTTCCAATCAGCCGTTCGATCTCGACCTTCGAATTCACAATCTCATCCGCGGCTTCCTGATCATCAAGCGCTCGCAGACTGCGATGGGACATGGTATGGCCACCAATGGTGCAAAGCGGATCGCCGGCAAGCGTTCTTATTTCTTCCCAACTCAAACAAAGACTCTGGCTGGAACCGGTCGGAGGATACTGTTGTTGCAAAGCAGCTACAAAACCGGCTTGCTGATGGGGGGCAAGTCCCATAAAGTGAGCCTGTAATGCGTTGTAGCGAGAACAGGTTGAGCCTCCCGTAATGCGCACATTTTCCCACGGGAAGCTTAACACAATTTCCTGGTTCCAACGGGCTGTGTCAGCCAAGCTTTCCCACCAGAGATCGGCGGCTCCGTTGGGAAAGCTGTTGGTAACATACAGCACAAATGGAATTTCATATTTTTTGAACAGCGGATATCCGAGACTGTAATTATCACGGTAACCGTCATCGAGGGTAATCAGCAGGTGCTTCCCCTTACGGGTCAAACGGTCAAAATCAGCATGCAATTCATCAATCGAGATAAAATCCCACCCGTGGTTCCGCTGTTCCTGAATATACTGTTCCAGGGCGGCCTGACTAATGGAGAGCGGTTTGAGCGGATCTTCTTCTGCAAGGGGGGTGGCAGAAATCCGATGGAGCAGAATAATGGAAACATGTCCGCCATAGAACGGACTGAATGCCTTGTGTAGTTGTGAATAATAGCAAAAATTTGCCAGAACTTTTTTCATCTAACGTCCAAGGAGTGTCATAAGGTATTTAACATAACATTTCCAACTGCCGGGATCTGTCTTGATCGATTGCAGGTGAATTCTTACGGCATCCTGCCTGTTTCCGCTTTGCGACAATGAGCGGGCATAGGTTGCCAGATGTTCAGCCATGCGTCGCCGTTCGATCGCATGTATGGTGCTGTAATTACCAGTACTCCGTAACTCGTTGAAGTGATGTTTAATTACGTTACCAATATTATTGTAATGGTAGTGTATTTTTTGTGTAACACTCCCCTCAACCCGGTTATATTGCCCCAGTACTGCAGCGAGATGTCCGAAACGCGCGCCTGCCCGTGCCAGGCGCAACCAGAATTCATAATCCTCGGCGCTGTTAAATTCCTTGCTTTCTGAAAAGCCGCCAACCCGCTGTGCCAATTCTCTGCGCACGACTGTCGCGGAGGTGGAAAGACGATTCCCCTTGAACAAAAGCTGTTCGTATACCGGTATCGGGACTTCGGAATAGGAAAGCAGATGTTGACTTCCATCTCTTCGTATTTCGATTTCATCATGATATGCCACATCAACCTGATCATGGCATTGTAAATAATCGGCCATCCGCTCCAGTTTCTCCGGACACCAGCCATCATCAGCATCAAGAAAGGCGATATAGGCACCTTTTGCCCGTAGCAGTCCATTGTTTCGGGCTCCGCCAATTCCCTTGTTTTCCTGATTTGCCACACTCAGAGGGAAATCAGGATACTGTTCCATATAGGTATGCAGAACCTGTTCAGTATTGTCCGTCGAACCATCATTCGTCACCAGGACTTCATAATTGCCAAAGGTCTGCTTGCGAACTGAATCCAAGGTTTTATCTATGAAGGTACCAGCGTTGTAAGCTGGGATTACCACACTGAATTGCACGGTTGTATCTGTCATCCGATCATTTGCTCCCCTGGAACCTGCAGCCATCAACAGTCACCGAAACACCGGAAATATTCTTTTGCCATGCGATCGGCAGTAAATAGCTCTTGGTACCGTTCAAACCCCTTGTTCCCCTGTTCGGCACGCATGTTTTTATCAACCAACAGTGTTGCTACCTGCCGGGCATATCCCTCGACATCATTTTTTTCAAATGCAAACCCACCCTCGCCGTCAACCACAACTTCCGGCAGGCCGCCCACCCGTGTCGCCACCACCGGGACCCGGTGCATCATCGCCTCGACACAGGTCAAACCAAATGATTCAAACTCCTGAGACCCAACCAGCAGCAGGTCGACCCGGCTCAGAATCTGGTTAGCATCACTACGAAAACCAAGCAGGTGCACGCTGTCTCCCAATTCCAACTCCGCCACCATTTTTTCTACCGCAGCAATTTCCTGATCGCTACCATGACCACAGATCACGAAATGTGCCTCCGGAATCTGCATCAAAACCCTTCGAAAAACCTGGAGCAGAAAAAAATGTCCTTTTCGTGGTTCATAGATCCCGAGCATGAGACAGAGTGGCGTATGATCGGCAAGTCCCAGTTCGCGACGGATATTGTTCTCCCCGCCGGCGCTTCCCGAGTACTCCAAGCCATTGTAAATATGTGTGACCTTACTTGACGGAATCGCCGGCCGGTTTGACATGGAATCTGCAGCCGCCTGGGAAACGGTGATAAACATTTTAGTATAACGAGCCAGCAACCGATCAACCCAATTTTCCTGAAACCGGATCAAATGTCTCGCGGGTGTCGCCAGATTATGGAAGTTATGAATACTGGGGGGCTTCTGCGAGTAGAGCCCCCAGACAATCCCAGCTGCGCGACAGGTATCGCCACCAGGATACCCACCGTTGATTACCATCAAATAATCTGCCGGCTCGTCACACAGAAGCATGCGTAATTTCGGGAAGGAACGTACGAAAAGCAGGTAACGAAATATGGGGGATAATGCTTTTCTGAAAAAATCAAGGAACGGTATGTCAGCGGTATAACTATTTATTTTCTTATACGTAAGGATACGGTGCGTCACAATACGACAGGGACGGTGCAGTCGCTCGCGAATATCCTGTAACCCCGGATGATCTTCATTACAGACCAGTATAAACGTGTCCGACGGATTGGGCCAATTATTGATGAAGTTGATAATAAATGTGTCAACGCCACCACGTTGGTAGTTTTCAGTAAACAAGCAGATCGTCATAATATAAATCAATAACCTGATAAATTTTTGATTCAACTTTCGGGTAGTGCCAATCGCCTGAGATTGATTTCGTCGCGTGACAGTCCGGCGATTCCCGGAAAGAGATACACAACCACCGCCACCACCAGACAGTAGATAGCACCGCTTACCACAAATGCAGCAATATTAGCGACAAAATCATTCATTCCACTCAGAGGAATCAGAAGCAAGGTCGACAACGATACAGAAGAGACACCATACGCTATGCCGTACAGCAGTGGGATAAGCATCATTTGGAATAACAACCACTTCAGATATGAAATACCTAGATACCGGGTATTGTAGTAGAGTTGAACATTGGTAGCAATGATCTGTACCAGCACCATTTTTATCGCCAAGCCTGTGGCACCAAGCGCCAAGCCAGGAATCAGATAGGTAAGTGGGGCCAGCAATACATAGGTTAGCGGAAGGCTACACACCATGGCGGCAATACCTATTTTGCTGTAAAGGCCGGTCTGCCCCGTAGCGACCAGCAACGCCCCGCTCAATTGGCCAAAAGTCTGATGGATCGGGTAGAGTGTCATGATGGCAATCGGAAGCACAGCTCCCTGAAACTTGCTGCCACCAATCAGTTTGACAACCATCTCACTCTGCACTGAAAGAAAACAACTTGTCATGGCAGCAATGAACAGGAACAGCTTGATGCGTGTGAACAGTCTCACCAATCGCTCCTTGTCATGATCTTCATGAGCAAAAGCGAACTCGCGTGTCAGCAGCGGTGTCATGGCACTGGTAAAAATAAATGCAATCGCCCCAAGCCGGTCAGACAACCCAAAATACCCCTGTTCAACGGAACCACCGATCAGTTGCAAAAACCAGCGATCGAAGTAGAGGAACAGAAACCCACTGAACATCAGAATTGTCAAGGGACGTGCATACTCTCGAACAAAGATCAGAAAGCGTTCTTTCTCAGCAACTGAGAAAGATCTAAACCTGAAGACAGCACCGGACAAGGCCCCCTGCTGTATTAACCAACGTCCTGAGAGAATCGTGGTAAACAGAATAATTGCAATTTGAGCCATAAAGTAGGCATGCAGATTCATCAAACCGACCGCCACCAGAGAGAGCAAGACCACGGCCTTGAGAAAATTTTGTAACAGCCTTACTTTTTCCAGCCCCACCGTCAGAGACATACCGTCTGACAGGAATACCAGCAACTGATAGACAAATGTCGCCAGCGTAAACAGCAATGCCTCCCAGAGATGGATCGACTTGATCTCCGGCCACAACAACAGATTGTAACCACTCACGATGGATGCAGTAATTAAAAGAGCAAAAAAAACGGTCATGGCCAATGAGAAATAAAGTGTCACTCCGGAAGCAACATCAATATTTTCCTTATGCCCTTTGCGTGATACCCAATTAAAATAAGCTATCGGCACTTGCAGCGTCAGAGTTTCCAGAATCAGCTTGAAATTATTGGTTATGAATTCGAAACGGCCAAAATTATCCGGTCCCAAGGCACGGGTAACAAATGACATGGTGACCAGACCAAGTGACATACCCCACAGATTGGCGATCAATTTGAACATGAAACGTTTTTTCAGAGAGCCCTTTAGTGACACGGGAACCTGTTTGCTGTCAGCTCTGCCTGGACGATATCCCGCTTCAACTGGCATTCGGACTCACGACTCGTCACTTTATTCTCCTAAATTTCTGATTACTTTAGCCGGGTTCCCCGCAGCAAGCACTTTAGGAGGAATACTTTTTGTCACCAAACTTCCGGCGCCAACCACAGAATTCTCTCCAATCGTGACCCCAGGTAAAACAATCACATTTGCACCCAACCAGCACCCTTTTTTTAGTACGACCTGTTGCGACACATAGTGCCCCTGATCAATAATCGGAATATCAGGACTGTCAAAACGGTGGTTATTGACATAGAGATGAACGCCGGACCCCATCATTACATCATCCTCAATGGTTATTCCAGCCCCCCCCTCACGGGGATCGGCAAATAGCATGGTTGTGGGGCGAACCACAACCCGTTTTCCAATGCTGATCTTGGAGCAACAAATGGCATATGCACCGGGGCGAAAATCAGCACTATCATCGAAATGCAAGAATTTACTCTTGCAAAGTCTTGTCATCGTAGACTTGAAAAACAGACGCCAGTAGGTACTGGGAATATCCGGTCCAAGTCGATCAGCTTCATTCCAGAAACTGATTCTTTGCAGCAATTCGCGAATGAACATCACTACTCCATCTGAGAGAGCATACGCTCCTTGATCAGTTTATTAAACTAGAGATCCTGATCGTTTACAACGGGCTTATGCAAATACACCATCGTATTCGCAGTTAGCTCTTTCAAAATCAGCCATCCTACCAATATCCAACCAATATTCCCTGATCGGAAACACCGCCGTTTCAAACTGCTTCTCCAAAAGTTTTTCCAGCAACGACGGCATATCATAATACGTATTTTCGGGGATCATTTGCAGCACATCCGGTTCCAGAACATAGATCCCTGCGCTGACAAAAAATTGATGCACCGGTTTTTCTTCAATGGCAATCAGACGATGTCGATCAACCTTGACGACTCCATAGGGTACCTGAAACTCATAATCCCTGACGCACAGGGTGGCTTTAGCCTGGTGTTCCGAGTGAAAACCAAGCAAATGGCTGAAATTCACCTTGGTCAGGAGATCGCCGTTCATCACCAGAATGGGCTCAGTAATCCCGGAAGGAAGCAGACTGAGTGCACCGGCGGTTCCCATGCGTTCCGTCTCTTTCAAATAGGAAATATCAACTCCCCAACGGCTGCCATCACCAAAGTGCTGCTGCACCATCTCAGCCTTGTAATTTACCGACAGGTAGAACTTTCGGAAACCGTATTCCACAAAATTTTCGAGGATTGTTTCCAGAATCGGCTTACTGCCAACGGTTAACAAAGGCTTTGGACATTCATTGGTGAGCGGGCGCAGCCGGCTCCCCAGTCCACCTGCCATCAGCACGACCGGATTGTTTCGGCAGGAAGGGAGTAAGAGATTATCAAGAATTTCCAAACCGACCAGAATGCCATCTTCACCAATCACGGGAAGTTGATGAATGGTTTTGCTCTGCATCAGCGCCAGAATTTTATCACGACTCTCACTGGCAGAAACCGTGACCGGATGACTGTTCATGATGGTACTGGCAGAATCATCCAGAGAAAGTCCCTTCAGGATGGCACGCCGGATATCACCATCCGTAATGGTGCCAAGCAGCCTTTTTTCCCTATCCAGAACCAGTGCAATCTGCAGCGTGCTGGTATCAATGACTTCGATTGTTTCTCGTATGGTAGCAGACGGAGCAATGACAACCTTTTTCCAGTCCATCATTGCAGCCTCTCCCTGGCCGGAACACCCACGACCAACCGACCGTCTTTAACATTTTTAGTCACCACGGCTCCCGCCCCGACTGTTGAAAATTGACCGACCGTTATCCCTTGTATAATGGTTGCTCCTGTACCGATATGGGCTCCATCGCCAACCCGCACCGCTCCAGACATGGTCACCCCTGGGGCAATATGTACATGGTCTCCAATCAGGCAATCATGATCGATTGATGCCCGGGTATTCACAATCGAATTACAGCCAATCCGACACCCCGGTTGAATCACCGCACCTGCCATAACCTGCGTCCCTTCCCCCAAGACCACATCAGAGGCGATGATCGCCGAAGGATGGACGACCGTTGCAAAACAATACCCCTGTTCCTTGAAATACTTAAATATCTGCGTACGCCGTACGGGAAGCCTAATTGATCCAAGACCATTCACCAGCACTATTTCATCGCAGGAAAACTGACCTACTTTCGTGTCATCACCAAGCACCGGTATTCCGAGTATTTTGGTTCCCAGCAGGGCAGGATCGGAATCCACAACACCCATGATCGCAACACCCGCTTGCTGCAGCGCTTCCAGCAGCACCTTGGCGTGTCCTCCGGCGCCAAGAATCAATCGTGCTTTGCCGATCACTGGATCAACTCGTCACCAGCATAATCACAGCTGGCACATTTTCCGATGGTTTCCCAGTATCTCATGGGGGAGAGGCCATCTCCCGGCCGTTTGGTGGCAAGATTTTCAGATGAAAACCGTTCACCGGCCTTGACCGAAGATGCCGCCACCAGACTTTTTCTGGCAATCGCCATATTTTTAACTTCGCAGTCCGACGGCTTTTTGAGCCCACTCCCCAGCGCCTGTTCAACATCCCTGACAGCTTGCACCATCGCTTTCAGTTCTCCCGGTTCAAGTGAAGCGTTATGATCGGGACCGGGAAGCGTCCTGTCGAGAGTGAAATGCTTTTCAATCACGACAGCCCCGCGAGCGACTGCGGCAATCGGCACCACAATCCCTTGCGTATGATCGGAATAGCCGACTGGTAAACCGAAGGCAGTGCGCATGGTATCCATCACCCGCAGATTCACATCCTCCAGCGGTGCAGGATATTCGGTGGTGCAGTGCAACAGAGTAACCTTGTCCTGCAGGGCACGTTGCCCGTCCGAACTACGGTAGGCAGCTTGAAATGTAGCGATTGATGGTTCAGACAAACCGAGATAACCAAAAGCCAGCACCCCCAGGGCATCCTCAATTTCACCCAGGGTGGACATGCCCGTAGAAAGAATGACCGGTTTAGCGGTGCGAGCCATTTTCAGTAACAACGGGGCATTGGTAATATCGCCGGAGGGTATCTTAAGCAGAGGGAGATTAAATTTCCCGACCAGCAGATCGACACTTTCTTCATCAAAGGGGGTCGAAAGAAATTCGATTCCATATTTTCTGCAATGTTCTATCAGCGCTTCATGGGTCGCCTCATCCAGTTCCAGTTTACGGATCATATCAAACTGGGATTCACCCGCATCGGTTGTCCTGGCCTGATACGCCGCTTTGGGCGCAGAGCGGCTCACCAGATTGGCAGCCTTGAAGGTCTGGAACTTGACGGCATCGGCGCCGGCATCGGCAGCGACCTCGATCAGTTTTTTGGCCATCTCCAGCGAACCATTATGATTGACCCCGGCTTCGGCAATTATGTAGGTGGCAGTAGTAGACATATCGTGTTCACAAATCATGGAATCGTTTGATGGTTAGTTCGTCAATGGCTACGTTTTTTAAGATCCTCAGCATTTGCTCCGAAGTGTTACCGGCGCCGTAGCGTGATTCAACATTTTGCAACAGCACTTTGAACCCGGGAGCCAGAACATTTTTTATACAAGCTGTGATTGAATCGACGTTTTCCTCACAGTCGACGATAGAAGCCGCTTTCAAGCGTCCTCCCTGGCGATTGCCAATATTTACCGTTGGCACCTTGAACAGCGGCGCTTCGATAATGCCGCTGGATGAGTTGCCAATCACAACGTCCACATGTTGCAAGGCGCTCAGATAGCGAAGTTGCCCCATGGAGGTAAAGACCGCCACCCGTTCCCGGTGACACTGGGCGTATTCATCAATCATCTGACCGATAACACGCCCGTCAGTGTCAGAATTTGGCTTGGTAAAGATTATCCTGGCATCGGGAAACGAACCGAGCGCCTCAAGCAGTTCATTCATCGCCTCCCGCGCCGATAAGCTACCGAGCGTGGCAGGATGGTAGGTGATCAGGAAATTCAGGGATCCCAGTTCAAAATCGATCGAGCGTTGGAACTGTTCACGATCAAGCAGCTGCAATCGTTTGGCACTGTCCAGTCCTGGAGCGCCAACATTAAAAACCTTATCAGGCTGTTCTCCCAACTGGATCACCCTGGTGCGATACGGTTCCGCGGCCACAAAGTGCAGGTGAGACATCTTGGTAATGCTGTGGCGAATCGCCTCATCCATGGCGCCTTCCGTAGTCTCGCCGCCATGAATATGTGTCACGGGAATTCGTGCCACCAGCGCCGCCTGTACCGCCGCCAGAATTTCGTACCGATCGCCCAATACCACCAGCAGGTCCGGTTGTAATTGAGCCAATGCATCGGCAAAACCGATCACCCCCAAACCGATTGATTTGGCAATGCCAACCGGAGTATCGCTGGAAAGCAGCATTTCAACCTTGGAATCAATCGTGAAACCGTCATCTTCGATCGTCCGGTAGGTCAGACCAAACTCCGGTGAGAGATGCATTCCGGTAGCAATCAACTGAAGCTGCAGGTCGTCATCCGCCTGAATTTCCTTCATCAACCAGTAGAGCAGGCCATATTCGGCCCTGGTGCCGGTAACGACGCAGATCTTACGCATTCTTCAGGTTCCTGAGAAGGGTAGTACTGCTGGGGATGTTGATCAGCCGCTGCTCCAGACTTTCCGCAACCGCAAGATCCATGCTCGGACAATCAGCAAACATCGGTAACTTGTGCATCAGAGTCCAGGCCGGGCGGGTCATGATACCGGCATCATTGGTTGCTGCCAACAGTGAATCACGCTGATCGGCATACTCGACATCAAGCAGCAAGGTATTAAGCCAGTAATTGCTCCGGCTGTTAACCGGTTCTGAGATGCAACGGATACCGGACATGCCGGAAAATGCCTGGAGGTAACGTTCCGCCAGAATACGCTTGGCCGAGATAAAACCAGGCAGAGATTCCAGCTGGGCACATCCCAAGGCGGCGTTAATATTCGGCATGCGATAGTTGTATCCGACCATGTCGTGGTTGAATTCCCAGCGGTGAGGTACCTTGGCAGTGGTGGTGATATGCTTTGCCAAGCGCCCCAACTCGTCGTCATTGGTCAGTATGGCCCCACCGCCACCGGTAGTAATCGTCTTGTTGCCATTGAAACTAAGGGCCGACATCAAACCCCACTGCCCCGTATGCCTCCCCTTGTAGAAGGAACCGAGCGATTCGGCCGCATCCTCGATCAAGACGATCTCGAATCTTCGGCAGACTTCCACCAGCGGATCAAGATCAACCGGGTGGCCAAAGGTATGCATCGGAACAACTGCTTTGATTCGCCGGCCGGTATTGCGATTGAAGCAGCCGTCCGGGCGTAGTTCCGAGATTTCTTCCAGATAGGCAGCCAGTTTTTGCGGATCAACACCGAGGGTCGTTTCTTCGCTGTCAATAAAATGCGGCACGGCTCCGCAATACGAAACCGCATTGGCGGTTGCGATAAAGGTTAATGCCGGCATAAGCACTTCGTCGCCACTCTTTACCCCGGCCAGGATAAGACAGACATGCAGGGCGGCAGTGCCATTTACAACAGCAATCGCCCGTTTGACACCGGTGTAGGCAGCCAGATCTTCTTCAAAACGATCGACAAATTTTCCGACTGACGAAACCCAGCCGGTATCAAGGCATTCCTTGACATAGGTCCATTCATTGCCGCCAAAACTAGGTTCATGCAGCGGTATGAAAGCATCGTCGGAGGGGAGAATGGAACGTAAAGCCGCCAAGACAGCCGGTATATGCAACCCATGTTTCATATATTGTAACGATCCGCTTTGTAATAGTTCAGGTTGGCTGGGTTGCGGAACCAATCGATGGTTTCTCCCAAACCGCGGCGCAGTCCATCCTGACCGCCATAGTTTGGCTGCCACCCCGCCAGTTCCAGCGCTTTCCGGTTATCTGCCCAGAGCCGTTCTACTTCGCTTTTATCAGGGCGCAGACGAATATCATCGGTCTCGATCTCAATTTCTACTCCCATGAGATCGGCAATTGTTTGTACCGTATCACCAATGGATACCTCGTAGTTACTGCCGATGTTGATAACTTCTCCAACGGAGCGATCCGATTCCGCAATCGCGATAAAACCTTGCACCGTATCTTTGACAAAATTGAAGTCACGGGTCGGGTGCAGTGACCCGAGCTTGAGTTTTCTTGAACCGCTGGCAATCTGGGTGATAATGGTCGGGATAACGGCCCGCGCCGACTGACGCGGTCCATAGGTATTGAATGGCCGGACAATGGCTACCGGGGTATTGAAAGAGCTGTAAAAGGAATGGGCGATCTGGTCTGCTCCGATTTTTGAGGCCGAATAGGGAGATTGTCCCTGCAACGGGTGTTGCTCCGTGATCGGAACAAAGCGCGCCGTGCCGTACACCTCACTGGTCGAGGTATGCACAACCTTTTGAATTCCCAACTCACGAGCAGCCTGCACGATATTAAGCGTTCCTTTGATATTGGTATCCACATAGGTATCAGGGGAGTGGTAGGAATAGGGGATTGCAATCAAGGCAGCCAAGTGCAAAACCACGTCGCACCCCTGCATGGCCGTTTTCACTCCATGGGGGTCTCTGATATCACCCGCAAACACATCCAGCGATCTTTTAATATCCGCATCCGAGTGGTCAAGCCATCCCCATGAATTAAAAGAATTATAATACACAAAGGCACGCACATCATGGCCAAGCCTGACCAGTTCTTCCGTAAGATGGGAACCGATGAAGCCGTCCGCACCGGTGATCAGTATTTTTTTCTTGTTCAGATTCACACTACACTCCGTTGTTTGAAATACTCTATCGTTTGCTTGAGACCAGTTTCCAGGTCTACTACCGGCTTCCAATCAAGCTTTTCTGTAGCTAGCGAGATGTCGGGCTGACGCTGTTTCGGGTCATCCTGGGGCAACGGCTTTGAAATCACCAGCGATTTCGAACCGGTCATGGCAATTATTTTCTGCGCAAACTCAAGGATCGAATTTTCCACTGGATTACCCAGATTGACCGGCCCGATGAAATTGTCACATTCCATCATCCTGATCATTCCTTCCACGAGATCGGTAACATAACAGAAAGAGCGGGTCTGGGAGCCATCTCCATACACCGTGATATCCTCATTCTGCAACGCCTGGAGAATGAAATTGGAGACGACACGGCCATCATTTTCCGCCATCCGTGGGCCATAGGTATTGAAGATGCGAATGATGCGCACATCAACATTATTCTGGCGGTGATAGTCCATCATCAATGTTTCCGCCACCCGTTTTCCTTCGTCGTAGCAGCTTCGTATACCGATCGGATTGACATTTCCCCAGTAACTTTCAGTCTGTGGATGGATCTGGGGGTCACCGTAAACTTCTGATGTGGAGGCTTGAAGAATGCGCGCCTTAACTCTTTTTGCCAACCCCAGCATATTGATTGCGCCCATTACGCTGGTTTTTGTGGTTTTAACCGGATTGTACTGGTAATGAACCGGTGAGGCCGGGCATGCCAGATTGTAGACACGATCGACCTCCAACAATATCGGCTCAACGATGTCGTGACGTACCAGCTCAAAACGGTGGTTATCCATCAGATGAATAATGTTGTTTTTTGATCCGGTAAAAAAATTATCCAGACAAATAACGTCATGACCGTCATTGAGAAGGCGTTCGCAAAGGTGAGATCCGATAAAACCGGCGCCACCGGTAACAAGAATACGCATAAACTATATGACCTCTTTATTCATGATTTGACCGTTGCTCCGGCTTGGTACATAACGAAGCCTCTGCCAGCATGCGGCTCGTTTTGTGCTGAATCCAGCTTGAACTGCCTCGCTTGACCATTGAGCAAAAGAGCTGCTACCAAACGGCTACGGTACCGGCAATACGCTGCCACCTTCCGGCATGACCAGCGCCTGCCAATCAGCAGGAAGATATTCCATCGCGATGGAGAGGGCTTGATCAAGTGTTCCTGCGGGAATCATCCCCATCTCGTGTACAGCATGATCGGCAAACGCCGACACCAGAATTATTTTGAAGCGCAACGCTTTCTGGAGTAGTGAATAGGCGGTCTGGCCGTTGATTTCGTACTGTGTGCGTAATGCCTTTTCAAATTCAGGGAGATGCTTGTAGCGGAACCAATTGAAAAAAGTACTGTTGCCAAATCCATCACGACACTCTGCCAACAGGATCATGACGCCACCATCCGTAAGTGCCCGGGAGGCGTATTCCATCGACTTATGTGCTTGTATCAAATTAATATCTTTGGGAAAGCCACCACAGGAAACCACCACCAGGTCAGCGGTCTGCGGCAATGGGCAACTGAAATAACGATGATAATAGTCGCAACCGGCTTGATGTGCTTCACGCCAGTGGCCGGCAAAAGCAGCAATGATCCGTTTGTCGGGGGCTAGTACGGTATTCAGGACACATGCGGGCTTTACCATGTCACACGCTTCCAACATGGCCTGGTGCACCGGGTTCCCTTCCAGATTGCCGGTGGTGGCATACTTGTTTTTACCGGTGCCATCTCCCGGATTAAGCACGGCAAAATGACTTGCCATACACGCCTCACGACTGGCGATACCGGGAAGAATTGCCTTGCGGCCACCGCCGAAACCGGCAAAATAGTGAAAACCGATCGTTCCGGTCAGAATCAGGTGATCAGCCTCAACTGCCCGGCGATTAATACTGACATTGATGCCACCCGAGGTCGTGCCGACCGACACGAGACCGGCAGGATTGTCACAATCATGATCATGGACACGAATACGACCGTACAGACTCCCCACTATTTTCTGATATTCATGTTCCGTCTGTCGGCGATGAATGCCAAGCGCAATCAGAATTTCAATGCAATCATCCCCGATCCCGATCCGGTTCAGCCGTTCAACCATCAGGGGAAGATAGATTTCGCTGCCAGTGTAGCGGGTAATATCCGAGGTAATAATAACTACGTTGTCACCCGCTCGGCAGGTTTCAGCAAAGCGGCACGAATCAAGTGCTGTAGTGATGATCTCTTCCGGAGTTTGATCAGGTACGGGGGGAGCGGACGTAATAATGCCTGCCATACGTTGCGGCGGTAGCGATAGTTGCCAGACTGTGGAACCGTAGGATAGATTCACCGACACCTCATACTGATGATAAACAAGGCGCGGTAAAAGTAGTATCTTTTACCGCGCCTTGTTTCAACGTCACGAGCAGATATTAAATCCAGGCATCGCCACCATCGTACTGAAAACCTTCTGACTTGCATTTTGGCGTTACTTTAAACTTTGCTTCACGGGCAAGCCGGCGCATTTTTTCAGCAGCGGTTTCACCAAGATCAGACAGTTTTTCACGAACTTCACGTCCTGGCTTGGGGGTAAACAACAGCGCGGCAGCGGCTCCAATGATTGCTCCCGATGCAAAGGCAATCACAGCGGCAGCGGCATTATCATTTGATTGTGACATGGGCAACTCCTTTATCTACGTTGAAATCAGGAACAAAGAGGACTGTATTTGTAACACACCTGACAACAGAAGTGAACGTCTTTTTTAGCGCGCCAAATGCTGCAGATGCCGGCGGATACTCCCCTCAAAATCGGCCGCCACATTGTCATCATAGACCAGCGAAGAACCGATTTCGGCAGCGAGTATGGCCGAAAGGTACTTACCCGGCAACTGTTTGATGCGAGGGCGAAAGCGACGACTATGTACCAGCATGCTCGGCAGATGCCGGTAGATGGCACGAAGGTACGGTTCTTTGGTACGCAACTCCGGACGACTTTCAAAAAAAGCAAACAGGCGGGCATAGTGATTATTGATTTCATGACTGATATCATCGGAAATCTGGGTGCAGGGGGTCAAATTACCCGAGGCGGCATAGCGGCGCAGAATCAGGGTCGCCTCACCGCTAGCCCGTTTTTTGAGGATCGCGAGCACATCACTTACATACTGGTCCTTGTGTTCCAGAAAT
>Ga0209798_10000476_pt1 | contig 23973 bp, 18 predicted proteins | sample DOMMetBare3Fresh_FD_187475 | JGI IMG/M metagenome (GOLD analysis project Ga0209798, IMG submission 187475) | Wetland sediment microbial communities from St. Louis River estuary, USA, under dissolved organic matter induced mercury methylation -... | ecosystem: Environmental > Aquatic >... | reverse complement strand
GCCTCAGGCATGGTCCCCGCGTCGACCAGAGCGGCGACGGTGGTGGCCACCCGCGCCGGGGTGAGGATCGCACCGGCGGGCTCGGCGACGTAGAGGACGTCGACCGCCTGCCCGGCGTGGGTTGCGATGTGCGCCGACCGCAGGTCGACCCCGACGCCCGTGAGCGCGGTGCCGATGGCGTGGAGCAGCCCCGGGCGGTCGGCCGCCCGGACCTCGAGGACCGTCGCGTCCGCCGACGCCCCCGGCAGGAGGACGACGCGAGGCCGGTCAGCCGCGTGGCCGGTCGAGCGGTAGCCGGCGTCCCGCCGGCGCAGCGGCGCGAGGACGGCCTCGTCGCCCTCGCCGAGGCGGCGCAGCGCCGTCTCGAGGGTCGCCGTGGTCGGCAGCTCGAAGGGTCCGGGGTCGACCCACCACGTGTCGACGGCGACGCCCGGGCCACCGGCCCCGCTCGGGACCGTGCGCAGGAGCGCGGACTTCACCGTCAGGCGGAACGCGGCGAGCGTGCCGGCGATGTCGGCCATCAGACCGCCGCGGTCGACGGCGACGACCGTGACGGCGTGGAGCTCGTCGAGCCGGCTGATCGCGACCCGGGGCCGGGCGTCGGCGACGACGGAGTCGACGAGCGCCGCCTCGGCCGACGTGATCGGGGCCGGGCCGGGCGGGTCCTCGCCACGCAGCGCCGTCCGGGCCCGCTCGACGAGATCGTCGACGAGCCGCAGCCGCCAGGCCGACCACGCGGCGGGACCGGCGGCGCGCGCGTCGGCCTCGGTGAGCGCCCGCAGCATCGTCAGGACGTCGGACCGGCCGCCGACGGCGCCGACGAGGGCCTCGACGGTTCGTGGGTCGTCGGGGTCGCGACGGGTCGCGAGCTCGACGAGCGTCAGGTGCTCGCGGACCAACCGCTCGACGACCTCGGCGTCCGCGGTCGGCAGGCCGATCCGGCGCGCGGCACGCGCGGCCAGCGGCGCACCGACCGACGAATGGTCGAGCGCCCCGGGCAGCTTGCCGATGTCGTGCAGGAGCGTCGCGAGCACGAGGAGGTCCGGCCGCGAGACGTCGCGCAGGAAGCGTGCCGTCCCGACGACGGCCTCGATGCTGTGCCGGTCGACGGTGTGCCGGTGGACGGCGTTGCGCTGCGGCCGGTTTCGGACACCCGCCCACTCCGGCAGCCATCCGGTCGTCAGGCCGGCGAGGTCGAGGGACTCCCACACCCCGACGAGCGCCGGGCCGCCGGCGAGCATCTCGACGAGGGCGTCCCGGGCGGCCGTCGGCCAGGGGTCGGGCAGCGGCGGGCAGTCCTTCGCGAGATGTTCGACCGTGACCGGGGACAGCGGCAGGCCGACCCGGACCGCGGTCGCCGCCGCCCGCAGCGGCAGCACGGGGTCCTCCTCGGGGCGGACCCCGACCCCGAGGACGACCTCGCCGTCGTGCTCGACGAGCCCGTGGCCGAGCGGGTGCAGCCGCGGCCGGCGCGTCCCGGGGCGCAGGCGCCGCACCGGGACCGATTGCCGGGCCCGGCGGACGGTCGTGTCGACGGCGTGCGCGACGGTCCGGCCGGCCTGGGAGACGGCGGCGAGCAGGTCGTCGGCATCCTGCAGGCCGCACGCGACGGCGACGCCGTCCTGCTCGGCGAGCAGGAGCCGGTCCGCGGACCGGCCGGTGACCGCCTGGAGGGCGTCGCGGACGTCGAGAAGCTGCTCGTGAGCGGCGTCGACCGCACCGTGCGGACGGTCGGTCACCCAGCTCGCGGCGAGCGCGCGCAGGACCGTGACGTCGCGCAGGCCGCCGCGGGACTCCTTGAGGTCGGGCTCGAGAAGGTGGGCGAGGTCGCCGAACCGCTGACCGCGCTCCCTGAGGTTCTCGAGCAGCTGCGGCAGGCGGCGCCGGATGCCGCCACGCCAGTCGCCGAGCAGCGCGGCCCGGGTCCGGGCGACGAGGCCGGCGTCGCCGGCGAGCGCGCGCAGGTCGAGCAGCCCCATCGCGGCGGACAGGTCCGAGCCCGCGACGTCCCGGCACTGCGCCGGCGTGCGGACCGAGTGGTCCAGACGCAGCCCGGCGTCCCACAGCGGGTACCAGAGGGCGTCGGCGAGCGCCGAGACCTGATGCGGGCTCAGGCTTCTGCCGTCATGGAGCAGCACGAGGTCGAGGTCGCTCGCGGGTCCCGCGTCGCGACGGGCCACGCTCCCGACGACGGCCAGTGCGACGCCGTCAGGGCCCGGCGCGATGGCCGACTCGGACACGACGGGGACGCCTTCGGGCGGGCTCGCGCTGATCCCGCCGGGCGGAGTGAGCTGGTCGCGACGGCCGCCACGACGGCGTCCGGGCTCGGCCGCGGCGCCGAGAGAACCGGGCATGTGGGTCGCGAGCGCCTCATCCCACGCCGTCGTGAGAGCCCGCTCGACGAGGGCGGTGATCCCCTGGCGGCGAACCGGCCCCGGGGCCGTCGAGCGGACGGCGAGGGCGATGCGCTCCTTGCGCAGGTCACGGGACGCGGCGTCCGCGGCAGAGGTCCGACCGAGCTGGGACATGGGCGCGGGAGACCTCCGAGGACCTGGTGGGAGTGGACGGGGCCCGCCGCAGCCGGCGGGCCCCGTCCGCGCTCACACGGCGCGCAGTTCTCGCGCGGCGAGCGGGGAGCCGTTCACAGGGCGTCGATCCCGTGCTCTCCGGTGCGGACCCGGACGACGTCGTCGACCGGCATCGTCCACACCTTGCCGTCGCCGATCCGCCCGGTCTGGGCGGCCTTGACGACGACCTCCACGACGTCGGAGCAGTCCCCGTCGTCGACGAGCACCTCGACCCGGACCTTCGGCACGAGGTCGACGGTGTACTCCGCACCGCGGTAGACCTCGGTGTGGCCGCGCTGACGGCCGTAGCCGCTCGCCTCGCTGACCGTCATGCCCTGGACCCCGAAGGCCTCCAGCGCGGCCTTGACCTCGTCGAGCTTGTGCGGCTTGATGACCGCGGTGATGAGCTTCACGCCCGGACCCCCTCGTCGCTCGTGCTGACACTGACCGCCCCGGCGCCCGGCCGGAAGGTGCCCGTGCTCGACGACGCGAGGTCGTACGCCGACTCGGCGTGGACCGCGAGGTCGATCCCGGACACCTCGTCCTCGGCGTCGATCCGGAAGCCGATGGTCCTCTGGAGGATCGTGCCGAGGACGAAGGTGACGACGAAGCTGTAGGCCAGGACGGCGAACGCGCCCACGGCCTGGCGCCACAGCTGGTCGACGCCACCACCGAAGAACAGGCCGTCGACGCCGGCCGGCGCGTCGGCGGTGGCGAGGAGGCCGACGCCGAGCGTACCGACGAGACCGCCGACGAGGTGGACGCCGACGACGTCCAGCGAGTCGTCGTAGCCGAACCGGAACTTCAGGCCGACCGCCATCGCGCACAGGCCCCCGGCGACGAACCCGAGCACGATCGAGCCGACCGGGTTGAGGCTGGAGCAGGCCGGGGTGATGGCGACGAGACCGGCGACGACGCCGGACGCCGCACCGAGCGACGTCGCGTGGCCGTCGCGGACCTTCTCCGTGAGGAGCCAGCCGAGCGAGGCGGCGCCGGTGGCGACCATCGTGTTGACCCAGGCGACCGCGGCGATGCCGTTGGCACCGATGGCGGAGCCGGCGTTGAAGCCGAACCAGCCGAACCACAGCAGGCCCGCACCGATCATGACGAGGGTGAGGTTGTGCGGCCGCATCGGGTCCTTGCCGAAGCCGATCCGCTTGCCGAGGACGAGGGCGAGCGCGAGGCCCGCCGCACCGGCGTTGATGTGGACCGCCGTGCCGCCCGCGAAGTCGATCGCCGCGAGCCGGTTGGCGATCCAGCCGCCGAGGCTGTCCTCACCGGCGGTCGCACCGTCGAAGGCGAACACCCAGTGCGCGACCGGGAAGTACACGATCGTCGCCCAGATCCCGGCGAAGACCATCCACGCGCCGAACCTCGCGCGGTCCGCGACGGCACCGGAGATGAGGGCGACGGTGATGATGGCGAAGACCGCCTGGAAGGCGACGAAGGCCATCGCAGGCACCGTGAACACGAGGTTCGACTCGCCCAGCAGGCCTGACAGGCCGAGGAACTGCGTGGGGTCTCCGACGAGGCCGCCGCCGAGGTCGTCGCCGAAGGCGACCGAGTAGCCGTACAGGACCCACAGCACGCTGATGAGCGCCAGTGCGCCGAAGCTCATCATCATCATGTTGAGGACGCTCTTCGTGCGGACCATGCCGCCGTAGAAAAGCGCCAGACCGGGAGTCATGAGCAGGACGAGCGCAGCGCTCGCCAGCACCCATGCGGTGTCTCCGGTATCCATCCGCACCCCTTGGGAGGTCTGGCCCCGGCGAGTGCGCGCCGTGGGCCGGTGAACGTTCCTGGTCTCGGTGCCGCCGCGACGATGGGGCAGGCTGCCGAGGCAAAGATCTCCGCGTGGTGTTTCGCGGGCACACGTGCGGGGTTACGGGAGTGTGACGCCGCGGGTCGCAGTGTGAAGACTGCGTGTCCGCCGGCGAACCGATCGTGGCTACGCGAGCGCGGCCACCGAGTCGTCGTGCCGGGTCCCGCAGGGGCCGTCGACCGAGAAGTAGCGACGGGCGGTCCGACGCCACGCGGCCCCGGGCAGGGCCGGCTCGAGCATCGACAGCGTCACGCCGTACTTGCTCACGGCGGCGAGCTGGACCCCGTGCCGACGGATGAGCGCGTCGGCGGACGACGGCCGGACCCCGCCCTTGGTCTCCACGAGGACGACCTGACGGTCGATCCGCACCAGCCGCCGCCCGAGGCTCCCGACGAGACCGCCGTCGATGGTCACCCTCGTGCCGCCCGCCAGGTCGACGAGCGTGGCCCGCGCGTAGTCGATCCGGACCCCGGGGACGAGCTCACCGACCGGCACCCGGAACCCGTCGGCGCCCAGCCGGTCGTCGAGGAACGCCCGCCCGGCCCCGGTCATCGCGCGGAAGCTGGCCGGCGGCTGCTCGAGGCCGTGCTTGACCGTGCGCCCGCGGTTGTCCTTCGTCTTCAGCTCGAGCCGGCACAGGCCGTCCTCGGTGTAGAGCCGGGAACGGACCTTCCACCGGCGCCGCCGGCCCTGGGCGTGCGCGCGGAAGCACTGCCAGTCGGGCAGGTCGAAGTACTGGCTCGCGTAGCTCGTGCTCGCCCTGCCCTCGACACGCATGAGGTGATGGCTCGGCGCGAGGTCACCGACGACCGACCAGGCGACGTCCGCCGGCACGAGGTACTTGCGGTCGACCCGGGTCTGGAGCGCGGCGGCGGCGTTGACCTCGGCGAGCGACGCGGGCGGCAGCCGCCACAGGTCGAGGGCCGCCAGGATCCGGTCCCCGGGTGCGGCCCCGACCACGGGCGTCATGCCCGCTCCCACCCGCCGCCCTGGGCGGGAAAGGGGTCGGGCGTCGAGCGCAGCCGCCGCACACGGTCCCGGGGACGGCTGCCGGGCGCGGCGGGCACGTCGGGGGAGACCGGGTAGCCGTTGCCCGGGTAGCCGTTGCCCGGGTAGGCGTTCACCGGGTAGGCGTTCACCGGGTAGGCGTTCACCGGGTAGGCGTCCGGCGGGTAGCCGAGGGCCGCCGCGTCGAGGTCGGTACGGTCGGTGTCGTACGGCGCAGGGACGGCCGCCATCGGCAGCTGCGTGACCCGCCGTCGACCTCGGCCGGTCGCGAGCCCGGGCTCCTCCACCGCGGGGTCCGGCTCAGGCGCCGGCACATGGGCGCGCACCCTGGTGATCTCGCGGACGTAGTCGACCTCGTCGACGAGGGCCTGGAGCACGGGGATGCCGAGCCGGGACTGCACCTCGACGAGGACCTCGTCCGGCGAGGGGTAGACGCCGTCGAGGACGACGTCGACCGTGCGCGTGCGCGGTGGGGTCCGCGCCGACGGCGGGTCCTCCTCCTCCCGCGGCCGGTCACCGACGACGGCGAGCGCCACGAGCACGACGGCGGCCCCGACCGTGAGCCAGGGGGGCAGGCCGACCAGCGCGGTGACGAGACCGAGGACCAGCGCGAGGAAGGTGTACGCCATGTCGGGTGTCGTGAACGACGCGCTGCGCAGCCGGATGAGGGAGAGCATGCCGAAGAGGCCGAACGCGGCGCTCGTACTGAACGCCTCGCCGGTGATGGCGACGAGGGTCGCGAAGAGGCCCACGTTGAGGACGAACAGCGCGAACATCATCCCGCGGTCCGCGCGGTGGCGCCGGTAGGCGACCCCGACGAGGACACTCATCGCGGCGAGGTCGACGAGCAGGTGGGACGCGACGGCACGGACGTCAGGCGTCGTGACGGCCGCCGTCAGCGGGGCGACGTTCGCCGATGCTCCTGCCACGGCCCCGTGCAGGGCCGTCGACACCGCCATGCCGACCATCTGCGTGCGTCTCCTGTCGTTCCTGCCGACCCGGTGCGACGGCACCGCCCGCCCCCGCGGGCACCGCTGCCGCCGACGATCTGAGCACCGTTGTTCACCCGACGTCCAGCGACCGTCCATGCACACGCGAGGACCCTGGCGAACTTAGGCTGCGCTTAACCCCATTTCGGGCACCGGTGCGCCGTCCCGGGGCGCCCGACCGGGGAATCGTCGCCGGGTCAGGCGAGCAGGGCGTCGACGAAGGCCTCGGGCTCGAACGGCGCCAGGTCGTCAGGCCCCTCCCCGAGGCCGACGAGCTTCACGGGGACGTCCAGGGCCCGCTGCACGGCCAGGACGATGCCGCCCTTGGCGGTCCCGTCGAGCTTGGTGAGGACGATGCCCGTGACGTCGACGACCTCGGAGAAGACCCTCGCCTGCTGAAGGCCGTTCTGGCCGGTCGTCGCGTCGAGGACGAGGAGCACCTCGTCGACCGGCCCGTGCTTCTCCACGACGCGTTTGACCTTGCCGAGCTCGTCCATCAGCCCGACCTTGTTCTGCAGCCTGCCGGCGGTGTCGATCAGGACGACGTCCGCCTCGGTCTCGATCCCGACCCGCACGGCGTCGTAGGCGACCGACGCCGGGTCTGCGCCGTCGCGGTCGCTGCGGACGGTCGGGACGCCGACCCGCTCCCCCCACGTCGTCAGCTGGTCGGCGGCCGCCGCCCGGAACGTGTCGGCGGCTCCGAGGACGACGTGCTTGTCCTCGGCGACCAGCACACGTGCCAGCTTGCCGACCGTCGTCGTCTTGCCCGTTCCGTTGACCCCGACGACGAGGACGACCGCGGGACGGCCGTCCGTGCGGGTCGTGGCGAGCGCCCGGTCCATCGCGGGGTTGACCGCGGCGACGAGCTCCTCCCGGAGCATCGCTGTGAGCTCGGCGGCGTCGCGCGTGCCGAGGACGGCGACCCGCCCCCGGAGCCTGGCGACGAGCTCGGTGGTCTGGCCCGCCCCGACGTCGGCGAGCAGGAGGGTCTCCTCTACCTCGTCCCACGTCGCGTCGTCCAGGCGGTCGCGCGCCAGCAGCGCGAGCAGGCCCTGGCCGAGCGCGCTGTTCGAGCGGGCCAGCCGGGCACGGAGCCGGACGAGTCGGCCCTGCGCCGGGGCCGGTCGCTCGAAGGTCGGCAGCCCGGCGTCCTCGAGGTCAGGCTCGAGGACCGCCGTCCCGGACCGTCCGGCGTCGTCCGTCAGGTCCGGCAGCCAGACCGACTCGACGGTTCGGGTCGGGGTGTCCCGTGGCGTCTCGGCGTCGTCCCCGACCCCGGGCGCGTAGTCGACGCCGGGGGCAGGGTGCCGGGCGGTCGCCTGGTCCAGGACGTCGCGACGGCGACGTACCAGGAGCACGGACAGGCCGCCGGCGAGGACGACGGCCACGCCCGCGAGGGCCAGATAGAGGTACTCGGCTGCGCTCACGCGACGATTCTCCCGTCACCGCGGCGCGCACGACGACGGGGGCGGGTCAGCGGGACTCGGCGGCCCGGACCCGGTCGAGGTGCTCCTTGGTCTGCGACTCGACGACGAGGCGGTTGCCGGGGGCAGGGGTGGCGGCTGCCGAGGCCACCTGCCGCGGCGGTGTGGCCCGCTCGGAGACGGGCTCCTCGCTGACCGGCTCCTCGCTGACCGGCTCCTCGCTGACCGGCTCCTCGCTGACCGGCTCCTCGCTGACCGGCTCCTCGCTCACCGGCTCCTCGCTCACCGGCTCCCCGGCCACGGCCGCCGGGCGCTCTGCGCCAGGGGTTGCCCCGACGGACGGCGAGACCCGCTCCCGGAGCGCGCCCGCGGTCGCCGAGGCGGCCCGGGCGGCACGACGCCTCGCCTCCTCGGCGAGGCGCTCCCCCTCGGGGGCGAGCAGCGGCGCGCCTTCGCGCAGATGGGGCAGCGCGACGACGACAATCACGACGACGGCGACACCGACACAGACGAGGAGTCCGACGAGCAGAGCAGTCACGTGTCCACCTTGCCTTATGACGCTGTGTGGTCCGGGACCCACACCGACCACGCAGCGAGACATGTGACCCGATCGTTACATCGACGAATGGTGCACATCACCACAGGTCCCGTGACGCTGCGTCCGCTTCGGGGTCGGCGACGTCGGTCACGAGGACGCTGGGTGAGGCCTTCCCGACTCAGGCGGGCTGCTCCTCGCGCAGCCGTTGGCTCACGACCGTCGTCACGCCGTCCCCGCGCATCGTCACGCCGTAGAGCGCGTCGGCGATCTCCATCGTGCGCTTCTGGTGCGTGACGACGATGAGCTGGCTCGACTCCCGCAGCTCCTCGAGGATCGTGATGAGGCGCCCGAGGTTCGTGTCGTCGAGCGCGGCCTCGACCTCGTCCATGACGTAGAACGGGCTCGGCCGGGCCTTGAAGATCGCGACGAGCAGCGCCACGGCCGTCAGCGAGCGCTCGCCGCCCGACAGCAGCGACAGCCGCTTGACCTTCTTGCCCGGCGGCCGGGCCTCGACGTCGAGCCCGGTCGCGAGCATGTCCGCCGGGTCGGTGAGGACGAGCCGGCCCTCGCCGCCGGGGAACAGCCGGGCGAAGACTTTCTCGAACTCGCGCGCGGTGTCGTGGTATGCCTCGGTGAAGACCTGCTCGACGCGCTCGTCGACCTCCTTGACGATGTCCAGCAGGTCGCGCCGGCTCGACTTGAGGTCCTCCAGCTGTTCGGTGAGGAACTTGTGCCGCTCCTCGAGCGCCGCGAACTCCTCGAGCGCGAGCGGGTTGACCGTGCCGAGCAGCGCGAGCGCGCGCTCGGCGGCCCGCAGCCGCTTCTCCTGGTGCTCGCGGACGAACGGCGACGGCAGCAGCTCCCCGTCGGGCTCCGGCTCCCCCGGCGCGGGCAGCGACGGCGGCACCGGCTGGTGCGGCCCGTACTCCTCGACGAGGATGTCGGCCTCGATGCCGAGCTCGTCGACAGCGCGCTGCCGCAGAGCCTCGATCCGGGCCCGCTGCTCGGCCCGCGCGACCTCGTCGCGGTGCACCGAGTCGGTCAGCCGGGACTGCTCCTCGGCCAGCGTGGCGACCGCGTCCCGGACCGTGTGCAGCTCACGCTCGCGGGCCCGCCGCTCGTCGTCGGCGGCGGCTCGTAGCTGCTCGGCACGGGTCAGCGAACCCTCGAGGAGGACGAGCGCGTACTCGGCACCGGCCAGGACGGCGCGGGCCGTCACGGCCTGCCGGCGGCGCCGCTCCTCGCGGGCCACCGCACGGGTGCGGGCCTCCCGCTCGGCCGCCGCGGCCTTGAGCAACGCCTCCGCCCGGCCAGAGAGCGCACGGGCCCGCTCCTCGCTCGTGCGCAGCGCGAGCCGGGCCTCCATCTCAGCGGCCCGGGCGGCGGTCGCCGCGACCGAGAGCCGATCGCGCTCCGCGGTCGACGGCTCCTCGTCCTGCGGGCCCTCCTGCGCGACCTCGAGCCGCTCCTCGAGCTCTGCGAGCGCCTCCCGGTCGACGGCGAGCGCCTCGGTCTTCGCCACGACGCCCCGGCGCTGCCGCTCGGCCTCGGCACGCGCGGCCCGAGCGGTCGAGCCGAGCTGCCCCAGCTGCTCGGCGACCGCCGCGAGCCGGGCGTCCGACTCGTGGAGCCGGTCGAGGGCTGCCTCCACCCGCTCGGCCGCGTGGTCGCGGCGCGACGTCGCCCCGGCGAGCGCGAACCGGGACTGCTCGGCCCGGCGGTTCGCCTCCGCCACCTGGTCGGCCGCCTCGTCGACGGCCGCCTGCACCTCGAGCAGCGACGGCGCGGACGCCGACCCGCCTTGCAGGAGGCCGGCGACGACGACGTCCCCGGCGAAGGTCACGGCCGTCGCGTCGGGGTGTGCGTCGACGAAGGCACGCGCTGCGTCGAGGTCGGCGACGACGGCGGCCCGGGCGAGCAGGCGGTCGACGGACGCGGCCAGCGGCGCGGGCGCGTGGACGAGGTCGCGGACCCAGCGGGCCCCCGCGGGCAGCGCCGGCCACGCCGAACGGTCGGCGGCCCCGGGGGCGCCGGATCCCCCGGCGACGAGCACCGCAGCGCGGCCGGCGTCGTCGTCCTTGAGCATCCGCAGCGCCGCGTGGGCGCCGTCGGCGGTGTCGACGACGACCGCGTCGGCCGCGACCCCGAGCACCGCCGCGACGGCGTTCTCGTGCCCGCTGCGCACCTGGAGGAGGGCGGCGACCGAGCCGAGCACGCCGGACAGCCGCTCGCTCGCCGCGAGCAGCGCTCCGACGCCATCCTTGCGTGCCAGACCCACGCCGAGGGCCTCGTGCCGGGCCGACCAGGTCGCACGGTCGCGCTCGGCGTCCCGTTCGGACTGCTGGAGCCGCTCGACCTCGGCCTCGAGGTCGGCCAGCACGGCGGCGGCCGCCTCGTGCTCGGCGTCGAGGCCCTGCTCACCGGCCTCGTGCCCGGCGACCTGGGTCTCGAGCGCCGTGAACTCCTGCTGGGCGGCATCGGCGCGCTGCTCGGCCTCGTCGATCCCGGCGGAGAGCCGCTCGAGCTCCTCGTCGCCGGCCTCGACACGGCTGCGCCGGGCGGCGACCTGGCCGGCGAGCCGGGCGAGCCCCTCGCGACGGTCGGCGGCGGCGCGCTGGAGCGCGGTGAGCCGGCGCTCCTCCTCGCCCTCGGCGCGCTCGGCGCCGTGCCGGGCGTCGACGCACGAGTCGAGGACCGCGCGGGCCTGCGCGACCTCCTCGGCGAGCGCGTCCTCGGTCTCCCGGACGGCGCGGGCCTGCGCCTCGAGCTCCTCGGGGTCGCGGCCGGGGGTCCGCTCGGGCTCGGACTCGGCGAGCATCCGCAGCCGGTCGGCGGCCAGGCTCGCGGTGCCCCGTACCCGCTCGCGCAGCGACGACAGCCGGTACCAGGTCTCCTGCGCGCGGGCCAGCCGTGGCGCGGCGGCGGCGGATGCCTCCTCGAGCTCGCCGAGCCGGCTGCGTCCGGTCGTCAGCTCGTGCTCGACCTCCTCCTTGCGGGTCCGCAGCGCCGTCTCGTCGGCGACCTCCGCCTGGAGCGTCGCGGTGAGCCGGACGAGGTCGTCGGCGAGGATCCGGGCCCGGGCGTCGCGCAGGTCGGCCTGGACCACCTGGGCGCGGCGGGCGACCTCGGCCTGCCGGCCCAGCGGCTTGAGCTGGCGGCGGATCTCGGCGGTGAGGTCGCAGACGCGGGTGAGGTTGGCCTGCATCGCGTCCAGCTTGCGCAGGGCCTTCTCCTTGCGCTTGCGGTGCTTGAGGACGCCGGCGGCCTCCTCGATGAAGGCGCGCCTGTCCTCCGGCGAGGCGTGCAGGACGGCGTCGAGCTGACCCTGGCCGACGATGACGTGCATCTCGCGGCCGATGCCGGAGTCGGACAGGAGCTCGGAGATGTCGAGCAGCCGGCACGGGCTGCCGTTGATCGCGTACTCGCTCCCGCCGGAGCGGAACATCGTCCGCGAGATCGTGACCTCGGTGTAGTCGATCGGCAGCACGCCGTCGGTGTTGTCGATCGTCAGCGACACCTCGGCCCGGCCCAGCGGCGGGCGGCCGGACGTGCCGGCGAAGATGACATCCTCCATCTTGCCGCCGCGCAGGCTCTTGGCGCCCTGCTCGCCCATGACCCAGCTGAGGGCGTCGACGACGTTCGACTTGCCCGACCCGTTGGGGCCGACGACGCAGGTGATGCCCGGCTCGAACCGCAGGGTCGTCGCGGACGCGAAGGACTTGAAGCCCCTCAGGGTGAGGCTCTTCAGGTGCACGCGGGAGTCTCCTCGACAGGGGTCACGCACCGGGCGGCCGACCACCCGGACCCGGGCGGCGGTCGGCGAGGACGAGCGCCGGGGAAGGTGGCTCACCACCTTACAGGCCGGTGGATCGCCGACCGGCCACATCGGGGCGACCCGTCGCTCGTGTCCCGTTCGACCGGTTCGCCTGCGTGTCGCGGTCGTCGCCCCGCGCTGAGGCAGTGCCCGCGCGGGTGTGCCGCTCAGCCCTCGCGGAAGCCGGTGAGGCCGCCGTGGGCCGGCTCCCAGGCCTGGGTGACCTCGGCGACGACGCCGGGACGGCGGTACCAGGAGCGCGGCGCGCGCGGCGGCGGGTTGCGCGGCGGCTGCTCGGACAGCAGCTCGACGAGCCGCTCGCAGCCGGAGCGCGACCCCTCGGCGACCACCTCGACCCGCCCGTCGTCGAGGTTGGTGGCCGTCCCGACGAGGCCGAGCTCCAGGGCCCGTGACCGGGTCCACCAGCGGAAGCCGACGCCCTGGACGCTCCCCGACACCTGTGCGGTGAGCCGCACCGGTGCGCCGTCGGTGCGCTGCGCATGGCCGGCCCTGGACCGCGAGGCAGCCACGGCGGGGCGCCGCAGCGTGCCCGCGAGGTGCGGCCCCGGCTTGGGCACCGGGCGCGTCGCCGGCGCCGGTCCGGTGCCGAGAGGCTCCTCCATGAACAAAAGGTAACGAGCCCGGGCGGCGCACACCCAGTGGGGTGACCCGATCGGCGGACAGCGGGGTGATCACCCGGGCGAGCCCGCCGGGCGCACCCGCTCCGTCACCGGGTGCGTGCGCACCCCGCCGCCGGCTGAGGGGCGGGGCGGGGCGGGCGGGGGTTTGCGATGATGCGCAGGTGACGGACCCCGCAACGCCGCCGGCCGTCGACCGTCGCCTCCTCGACGCCGTCGTCGCGGTAGCAGACGGCCTCGAGCTCGACTCCACCCTGCGCAGGATCGTCCGCGCGGCGTCCGACCTCACGAACGCGCCGTTCGCAGCCCTCGGCGTCCTCGGCGACGACAACCTGCACCGGGCCTTCGTCCACACCGGGATGGACCCCGAGGTCCAGCGCAGGATCGGCCACCTGCCGCGCGGGCACGGCGTCCTCGGTCACATCACCCGGGTGGGCCGCGCCGTCAGGGTCGCGGACATCTCCCAGCACCCTGCGTCGACGGGCTTCCCGCCGGGGCACCCGCCGATGAAGAGCTTCCTCGGGGTGCCGGTCGGCATCGGGGAGCGCGTCATCGGCAACCTGTACCTCGCCGACAAGGCGGGCGGCTTCACCGCCGAGGACGAGGACGTCGTCGTCGCTCTTGCCGCGGCGGCGGCCGTCGCCGTCGAGAACGCGGGCCTCTACGAGGACGCCCGGCGCCGGGAGGCCTGGCTCGCCGCGGCGCAGGAGGTCTCGACGGTGATGCTGTCGGGCGCCGAGGACGACGAGGCGCTCCAGCTCATCGCCCGCCGGGCGCGGGAGGTGGCAGGGGCCAGCACCTCGGGGCTCGTGCTGCCCGGCTGGGACGCGCAGTGGGTGCTCGAGGTCGCCGACGGGGACCGCGCCGACGAGCTCGTCGGGATCGTCATGCCCGAGGAGGGCCGCGCGGTGTCCGTCGTCCGGTCCGGGCGCGGGCAGCGCTCGGCGGACCTGTCCAGGGAGCCGGCGCTCCTCGTGCCGCAGATGCGCTCCTTCGGGCCGGCGCTGTACGCCCCGCTGGTCGCCGGCGACGAGCGGGTCGGCGTCCTGATCCTGCTGCGGCCGACGGACGCCGAGGAGTTCACGGACGACGACCTCGCGACGGCGCAGACCTTCGCCGGCCAGGCGGCCCTCGCGCTCCAGCTCGCCGACGGCCGGCGCCGGACCGAGGAGGCCGAGCTCCTCGAGGAGCGCGCCCGGATCGCCCGCGACCTGCACGACCTCGTCGTCCAGGAGCTGTTCGCGATGGGCATGCGGCTCAGCCGGCTGCGCGAGCGCCTGGACGCCGGCGCGCTCGCCGACGTCGACCTGTCCCTGGAGAGCCTCGACCGCGTCGTACGGCAGATCCGGTCGACGATCCGTGCGCTGCGCGACCCCGACGAGGTGACCGGCCTGGTCGACCGGCTGCACGGCGAGGCGAACCGCGCGCACAACGCGCTCGGCTTCCGCCCGGTCCTCTCGGTCGCCGACGCCGACGTCGTCGACGCCACGGTGCCGCCGGACATCGCCGACGACGTCATCGCCGTCGTCCGTGAAGGCCTGTCGAACACCGCGCGGCACGCCCGCGCGTCCGGGGTGACGGTGACCGTCGCCGTCGTCGACGCGCTGCTCAACGTCGACGTCGCCGACGACGGGGTCGGCGTGGGGACCGGTCGCGGCCGGCGGTCCGGCCTCGACAACCTCACCGCCCGTGCTCGCCGGCACGGCGGCTCCTGCACGGCCGGGGCCGGCCAGAACGGCGGCACGGTCCTGCGCTGGTCGGTGCCGCTGTCGCCCTGATGCGGCCGGGCCCGGCGGCCCCTGCCGGGCCAGGGCCTGTTCCGCAGTCCGGCACCTACTGCGCCGAGCTGCGGGACAGACCCTAGTCCGGGGAGTTCCAGCCGGTGCCCTGGCGGTGCGCGGCGACCCACGCGGCGGCCTGGGTGCGGCGGCGGAAGCCCATCTTGGCCAGGAGACCCGTCACGTGGTTCTTGACCGTCTTCTCGGCGAGCCCGAGATGGTCGCCGATCTCGCGGTTCGACAGCCCTTCGCCGATGAGGTCGAGCACCTTCTTCTCGGTCGGCGTCAACGCGTCGGTCGGGTCGGCGTGCTGGGCGCGACGGCGGGCGAGGGAGCGCTCGTCGAGGAGGTTGCGGCCGGAGGCGACGGCGCGCACGGTCTCGGCGATCTCGGTTCCGCGGACGGTCTTGAGCACGAACGCCGAGGCACCCGCGTCGAGGGCGGCCGCGACGGCGTCGTCGTCGTTGAACGACGTGAGGACGACGCAGCGGATCGCCGGGTGGTCCTCCTTGAGCTTGCGGACGAGCTCGATCCCCGTGCCGTCGGGCAGCTTGAGGTCGATGACGGCGACGTCGGGACGGACCGCTGCGGCCCGGCGCACGGCGTCGAGCACCGTGCCGGCCTCGGCCACGACGGTCAGGGCGGGGTCGGCGTCGACGACGTCGACGACGCCCCGCCGGACCACCTCGTGGTCGTCGACAACGAGAACCTTGATCGAGCCTGCGGTGTCCACGATCGACAGGCTATCCGTAGCGTCCCGGATCGTGCTCCACCGTCGTGGACCAGTCACCGGCAGCAGGGCTACCAGTGCGCGGTGCGCGGCGTCGGCTGGCACCGGGGGCACGTGAACGACGACCGATTCATGAACGCGTCCCGGCGCACGAGCGCCCCGCAGCGCGGGCACGGTCTGCCCTCCTGACCGTAGACGGCGAGCGAGCGGTCGAAGTAGCCGCTCGAGCCGTTGACGTCGACGTAGAGGCTGTCGAAGCTGGTGCCGCCCTCGCCGAGCGCGGCCACCATGACGTCCCGCACGTGGCCGAGCAGCCCGAGCGTCGCGGAGCGCGGCAGCGTCCGGGTCCGGCGCGCGTAGTGCAGCCGCGAACGCCACAGCGCCTCGTCGGCGTAGATGTTCCCGATCCCCGAGACGAGCGTCTGGTCGAGCAGGGCCCGCTTGAGTCCCGTCCGCCGGGTGCGCAGCCTCGCCGCGAACCCGACGACGTCGAACGCCGGGTCGAGGACGTCGCGAGCGATGTGGACGACGGCCGGCGGGACGAGCGGCTCGGACGGCGTCCCGCCGCCAGGTGCCGCGACGTCCCCGAGGCCGCCAGCACCGGCGGGAAGGCCGTCGGGCGTCGGTACGAGGGGTGAGACCCAGAGGCCGCCGAACATCCGCTGGTCGACGAAACGCAGCTCGCGCTCCTGTCGCTCGCCCGAACGGTCCGAGCGGCTCGGGCCGTCCGAGCCGTCCGGGAGCTCGAGCCCGAGCCGGACCCGCAGGTGCCGCTCGTCCGCGGCGTCCCGCGGCTGCAGGACGAGCTGGCCGCTCATCCCCAGGTGCGCCATGAGCGCCTCGCCCGAGTCGAGCGCGAGCCAGAGGAACTTGCCCCGGCGCACGACATCGGTGACGGTCCGGCCGGACAGCCGGGCGGCGAAATCGGCCGCACCGGGCTCGTGCCGACGGACCGGGCGCGGGTGGAGGACCTCGACGTCGACGACCCTGGCGCCGGTCACCCAGCGTGCGAGCCCGCGGCGGACGACCTCGACCTCGGGAAGCTCGGGCATGCGGGGACGGCGCGGCTCAGCCGGCGGCCGCAGCGCCGTCCGGCTGCGGACGGTGGATCGGCTCGAGCAGCCGGAAGGCGGCGGACGCGGCCTTCTGCTCGGCCTCCTTCTTGCTCCGCCCGCCACCGGTGCCGCGCGGCTCGCCGGCGACGATCACGGTCGCCTCGAAGAGCTTGGCGTGGTCCGGGCCCTCCTCCGCGACGGCGTACTCGGGGACGCCAAGGCCGGCCGTGGCGGTGAGCTCCTGGAGGCTCGTCTTCCAGTCCAGGCCAGCGCCGAGCGCAGCGGACGAGGCCAGAAGCGGGTCGACGAGCCGGTGCACGAAGGTCCGGGCGACGTCGATGCCGTGCTCGAGGTAGGCAGCGCCGATGAGGGCCTCGAGCGTGTCGGCGAGGATCGAGCTCTTGTCCCGGCCACCGCTCGTCTCCTCGCCGCGGCCGAGCAGGAGGAACGGCCCGAGGTCGAGGCGTCGCGCGATGTCGGCGAGGGCGCGCATGTTGACGACCGCCGCGCGCAGCTTCGCGAGCTGGCCTTCGGGCAGGTCGGGGTGACGGCGGTAGAGCGCGTCGGTGACGACGACGCCGAGCACGGAGTCGCCGAGGAACTCGAGCCGCTCGTTCGTCGGCAGGCCGCCGTTCTCGTACGCGAACGAACGGTGGGTCAGCGCGCGCACCAGCAGCCCCCGCTCCAGCGTCACCCCCAGGGTGGTCTGGAGCGGGACCAGGTCGGCCGGGTGGGCGTCCCCCGTGGACGCGCTCACTGCCGTGGCCGCCTCGTGGGCAGGCTCAGAGGTCCTTGACCTTGCGCCCCTTGTACTCCAGGTACAGGGGCGTGCCCGCCGAGTCTGTGATGACGCGGGCCTGGTGCGGCCGCGCGTACGTGGTCTGGCCGCCCTCGACGGTCGCCGTGAGGGTCGTCGGGGTCGCCTTCCACTGCGAGCGGCGGGACCGCGTGTTGCTGCGGGACATCTTCCGCTTCGGGACGGCCACGGTCAGCTCTCTTTCTGGTCGTCGTGCACGTCGTCGGGGGCCGTTCCCGGGCCGGGAACGATCCCCTGGAGCGCGGCCCACCTCGGGTCGACACTCTCGTGGTAGTGGTCCGGGTCGTCCGCGAGCCGCGCCCCGCACTCGGAGCACAGGCCCGGACAGTCGTCCCGGCACACCGGCTTGAACGGCAGCGCGAGCACCACCGCGTCCCGCAGGGCAGGCTGCAGGTCGACGAGGTCGTCCTGCAGCTCGCGCAGCTCGTCCTCCTCGCCCTCGGGCGAACGGCCGGGGTACACGTACAGCTCCTGGAGCTCGAGGTCGACCACGTGGTCGACGTCGCCCAGGCACCGGACGCACTCCCCGGTCGCGCGCCCCCGGACGGTTCCGGAGACGAGCACCCCCTCCATCACCGACTCCAGCCGCAGGTCCAGCTCGAGGTCCGTGCCTTCGGGGACGCCGACGACGTCCGTGCCCAGGTCCGCCGGTGCCGGGACCGTCCGCTGCACCCGCTTCATCGTTCCGGGGCGCCTGCCGAGCTCGCGGGTGTCGAGGACGGTGGGCGACCGGGGGTCGAGGCGGATGTCAGGCTCCTGGAGGGTCTTGACCGGCGGATCTGGCCACAGCCGTACGGCGACGGGCCAAGGGAAGACATTACTGCAGGTCGCGGCCGGTCCCCAAACCGAGCGTCCGGTCCGTGCGGGGACGCGCTCCTCCCGACGTGTCAGCCGCGGCCGGCGAGCCGGTCGAGCAGCCGCGGCAGGACGACGTCCGGCACGAGACCGGCCACGTCGCCCCCGTGCCCGGCGACCTCCTTGACGAGGCTGCTCGACACGTGCTCGAACTGCGGGCTGCCCGGGAGGAACACCGTCTCCAGACCGGTCAGGTGCCGGTTCATCAGCGCCATCGGCAGCTCGTAGGCGAAGTCCGTGCCCGACCGCAGGCCTTTGACGACCGCGACGGCGCCGACCGAACGGCAGTAGTCGACGAGCAGCCCGCCCTCGACGGCCTCGACCCGGACACCGGCCGGTAAGGCGCGGTCCGGGGACCCGGTGTCGGCCGCGAGGCTCGCGGTGATGAGGTCCACCCGCTCGGCCGCGGTGAACAGGCCGGCCTTGGCCGGGTTCACGAGGACCGCGACGACGACCTCGTCGAAGAGCGCGGCGGCCCGCCGGACGACGTCCACGTGGCCGTTCGTCACCGGGTCGAAGCTGCCGGGGCACACGCAGCGTCGCGGGCCGTCGGACGTCGACATGGCCGCAAGGTAGCAGCCGGCCCGCGCCGCCGGACCTCGTCCCGTCAGCAGGTCCGCGTCAGTCGCGCGTCGGGCTCGCCAGCCAGAGGGACGTCTCGCCGTACCGCCGGACGACGAGCCGGGTCAGCGTCACCGGCCAGCGCGGCTCGGGGCTGCGGCTCGACCGCTCGACGACGACGAGCGCGTCGGGCGACAGCCAGGACTCGGCGAGGGTCGTGAGCAGCACGCCGAGGCCGTCCTCGGCGAACGTGTACGGCGGGTCGAGGAAGGCGAGGTCGACCTGCCGGGCCGGCCGGCCCTCGACGTGGCGCTGGGCGTTCGCGAGGACGACGCTGACCCGGGCCATCCCGAGCGCGGCCACGTTGGCCCGCGCAGCCTGGGTGGCCTGCCGGCTGGAGTCGACGAGCACCACGTCGGCCGCGCCCCGGCTCGCCGCCTCGAGGCCCAGGGCGCCCGACCCGGCGAACAGGTCGAGCACCGCCGCCCCGCGGACGGCACCGCGCGACTCGAGCAACGAGAACAGCGCCTCCCGGACCCGGTCGCTCGTCGGCCGGGTCGTGTCCCCCTTCGGCACCTCGAGCCGGCGGCCCCCCGCGCTCCCGGCGATGATCCGCGTCACGCCGCCCATTGTCCCGACTGCGACGCCCCAGCCACCCCCGGCCCCGGCCCCGCCTCGCCTCGCGTCGCCTCGCCTCGCGTCGCCTCGCCTCGCCTCGCCTCGCCTCGCCCCAGCCTCAACGTGCGACATCCGACGGCAACCCGCCGCCAGATCCCACACGATCCGCAGCCCGTGCAGCAGCCCCGGGATGCCGCACCGCGGCTCTCGGGCAGCCAGGCCGGAACCCGGGGTCGAGGGCGAGCCATCGCTGGGAGGGTGCGAGACGGGCGTCGCCCCGCTCGTCACCCCGCCGCAGGCGACATGGGCCGCGCGCCCAGCGAAAGGTCAGCGCCGGGCGGGGCCGGGCATGCACCCCGCCGGGGCGGGGCCGGCCAGACATCCCGCGGGGCGGCGCAGGGCAGGCACGACAGGCAGGCACGCCGGGCAGACATGACAGGGGCGCTCAGCCCTTGTCCAGAAAGGCCTCCTGCTCCTCGTCGAGCCATGCGGCGAGCTCGGCCGCCAGCGCCGGGTGCGCGGCGAGGTCCGGGTCGGCGGCGACGAGCGCGGACGCCTCGTTCCGCGCGGTCTCGATGACCTTCTCGTCGCGCAGCACCCGCAGCAGCCGCAGGGTCGACCTGCCGCCGTGCTGGGCGGACCCGAGGACGTCGCCCTCGCGGCGCTGCTCGAGGTCGACGCGGGCGAGCTCGAACCCGTCGAGCGTCCGGGCGACGGCCTCGAGCCGGTCCCGGCCGGGCATCGGGCCGAGGACGTCGGTGACGAGCAGGCAGAGCCCCGGCGCGCTCCCCCGGCCGACTCGGCCGCGCAGCTGGTGCAGCTGCGAGACGCCGAACCGGTCGGCGTCCAGGACGACCATCGCCGTCGCGTTCGCCACGTCGACGCCGACCTCGATGACGGTCGTCGCGACGAGGACGTCGACCTCGCCGCGGGCGAACGCCTGCATCGTCGCGTCCCGCTCGTCGGTGGGCAGCCGACCGTGGAGCGGCTCGATCCGCAACCCGGCGAGTGCCGGTGTCGCCCGCAGCTCCTCGAGCACCTCGACGACGGCGCGCAACGGACGTCTCGGTGTCCCCTCGGCGTCGTCCGCGCCGAACGGGGCGCCGTCCGCCGCGCCGGGCCCCTCGCCGCCCGCAGCCTCCGCGTCGTCCCCGATCCGCGGGCAGACGACGTACCCCTGGTGCCCGGCGTCGATCTCCTCGCGCAGCCGGGTCCACGTGCGGTCGTACCAGCCGGGCTTCTCGGCCGCCGGGACGACGTGCGTCGCGATCGGCGACCGGCCGGCGGGCAGCTCGGTGAGGGTGGAGGTCTCGAGGTCGCCGAAGACCGTCATCGCGACCGTCCGCGGGATCGGCGTCGCCGTCATGACGAGCAGGTGCGGCGCGTCGCGGCCCTTCGCCCGCAACGCGTCGCGCTGCTCGACGCCGAACCGGTGCTGCTCGTCGACGACGACGAGGCCGAGGTCGTGGAACTCGACGTGCTCCTGGAGCAGCGCGTGCGTGCCGACGACGATCCCGGCGTCGCCGCTGACGGCGTCGAGCAGGGCCCTCTTCCGGGCGGCGGTCGGCTGCGAGCCGGTCAGCAGGACCACGCGGGTGCCGCGCTCGTCGCCGCCGAGCATGCCGCCGGCCGCGAGGTCGCCGAGCATCGCGATGATCCCGCGATGGTGCTGGGCGGCGAGCACCTCGGTCGGCGCGAGGAGCGCGGCCTGCCCGCCGGCGTCGACGACGGCGAGCATCGCGCGCAGCGCCACGACGGTCTTGCCCGAACCGACCTCGCCCTGGAGGAGCCGGTGCATGGGGGTGGTCCGGGCGAGGTCGGTCGCGATCTGGTCACCGACGTCCCTCTGGCCCCCGGTGAGGGTGAACGGCAGCCGCTCGTCGAACGCGGCGAGCAGGCCACCGGGGCGCGGCACCCGCGGCGTCGCCGGCTGGGCGCCGTCCGCGGACCGGCGCCGGGCGAGCGCGACCTGGAGGACGAACGCCTCCTCGAAGCGCAACCTCCTGCGGGCGGCGCGGTGGTCCTCGGCGTCCTGCGGCGCGTGGATCTTCCCGAAGGCCTCGGTGAGCCCGATGAGCCCGTACCGCGCGCGCAGGTCGGCCGGGACCGGGTCGGGCAGCGTGCCGAGCGCTCCGAGCTGCGTGACGACGCAGCGGGAGATCTTGGCGGAGTCGAGCTGGGCCGTCGCAGGGTAGATCGGGACCGGCCGGTCGAGTCGGGCGATCGCGCTGCCCTCGTCGGTCTTCCCGTCGTCGGTGTAGAGGATCTTCGGATGGCTCAGCTGACGGCGGCCCTGGTACGTCCCGACGGTGCCGGAGAACAGCGCCCGGCGGCCGGCGGCGAGCTTCGCCTGCGGCCCGCGGTCGCTGAAGAACGTCAGGTCGAGGTCGTGCTCGCCGTCGGTGACGACCGCGGTGACCATCCGGCCGCGCCGGGTCTTCATCGGGCGGACGGCGACCGAGCGCACCTCGGCGAGGATCGTCGCCTCCTCCCCGACGGGCAGTGCATCGAGCGGCGTGAGCGTGGCCCAGGAGTCGTAGCGTCGCGGGTAGTGCCGCAGCAGGTCGCCGACGGTGTGCACGCCCAGCTGCTTGTCCAGCACCGCCACGGCCGTGCCGAGCACCTTCTTCGACAGCGGCTGCTCGAGCGGGCCGGCGCCGGGCCGCAGCTGCGGCCGCTGACCGACGTCCGGGGCGTCGTCCGGCTCGGCGACCTTCTTGACCGGCATCCCTACTCCACTCCGACGAGCAGCAGGTAGCGCGGCTGCCCGCCGGCGTGGACGACGACCTCGACCTCCCGGCGCGTGCGGTGCAGGTGGTCGGTGACCGCCCGCACCAGCGCGGGGTCGGCGTCGGCGCCGGTGACGAGGGTGACGAGCTCGCCGCCACCGGACAGCAGCCGGTCGACGACCTCGACGGCGACGGCGGCGAGGTCGGTGCCGACGACGGCGAAGTCGCCCTGGACGACGCCGAGGGCGTCGCCCGCGGAGCACGCCCCGGCCATCGTCATGGCGTCCCGCGCGGCGATCGTCACGGCCCCGTCGCGGGTCGCGCCGGCCGCCGACGACATCCGGACGACGTCGTCGTCGACGGGGCGCGCGGGATCGTGGACGGCGGCGGCGGCCAGGCCCTGCACCTGGGCACGCGTCGGGACGACGGCGACCCGGATCCCGCCGTCCCGAGCAGCCTTCGCGGCGGCCTCGGCGACGGCGAGGGTCTCGGCGTCGTTCGGCAGGACGACGACCGCGTCGGCGTGAGCCCGGTGGACGGCGTCGAGCAGGTTCGCCGTCGAGGGCCGCTGACCAGGCCCGGCATGGACGACGACCGCACCGGCGCCCGCGAAGAGGTCGGCGAGGCCGGGCCCGGCCGCGCAGGCGACGAGCCCGACCGTCGACCGGCGGACCGACCCGCGGCGGACCGCGGCGACGGCGTTCTGCTCGGCGAAGTGGGTGATCCGGATCCGGTACGGGGCGCCCGCCTCGATACCGGCCTCGACCGCCGCGCCCGGGTCGTGCACGTGGACGTGGACGTGCCACAGCCCGCCGCCCCCGACGACGACGAGCGAGTCGCCGAGCGGCGCGAGCCGGCCCCGCAGGTGCGCCACGGCGTCGTCGGTCGCGTCGACCAGGTACATGACCTCGTAGGCGGGACCACCGGCCCCGAGGTCCGTGCACTCGGAGAGGTCCGCGACGGGCAGCGCGGGATGCCGGTGAGAGCGGGCGGAGCGGGCCGGAGTCCGGCCGTGGACCAGCTCGTCGAGGGCGTCGAGGAGGACGACGAGCCCTCGGCCACCGGCATCGACGACGCCCGCCCGGCGGAGGGTCTCGAGCTGGCTCGGTGTGCGGTCGAGCGCCACCTGGGCCTGCTTGGCCGCCGCGGCGACGACGTCCGGCAGGCCGCAGCCGGCGGCGACGGCGGCCTGCGCGCCGTCGGCGGACGCCCGGCTCACCGAGAGGATCGTCCCCTCGACGGGCTCGGCGACGGCGGCCCACGCCTGGGTGTCGGCGCGGCGCATCGCCTCGGCGACGCCCGCGGCGTCCATCCGGCCGGACCTCTCCCCGAGGACGTCCGCCCAGCCGCGCAGGAGCTGGGCGGTGATGATCCCGGAGTTGCCGCGGGCCCCGAGGAGGGCGCCGTGCGCGAACGCCTCGATGACGGCGTGCAGGTCGGCGTCCGCCGGCAGCGCGAGCACCGCGGCGCAGGCCGCCTCGACGGTCAGGTACATGTTCGTGCCCGTGTCGCCGTCCGGGACCGGGTAGACGTTGAGCGCGTCGATCTCCTCGCGGGCCCGGCCGAGGGCGGCCAGGCTGCGCACTGCCCAGCGGCGGGTCCCGCGGGCGTCGAGGGCCTCGAGCATGGACGCAGGCTATCCGCAGGCTCCCCGAAGCCTTCGTCACGACGGTCGCGGGGCCGGCCGGCCCGCTCCTTCGCGGGTGCCGGTTTGGGACCGGGACTCCGGTTCGGATATCCTCACCGGGTTGCCCTGACCTCTCGTGCCCTCCCCGGGCGTGGGTCACGCGCGCGGAGCCTTCCGTTCGCCGGGCCGCCCGAACCGTCCGACCACTGTCAGGAGTAGTACCCGTGGCTGCCAACTGCGACGTCTGCGGCAAGGGGCCGGGCTTCGGTCACAACATCTCGCACTCGCACCGGCGCACGAAGCGGCGCTGGAACCCGAACATCCAGCGGGTCCGCGCGATGGTGGGTGCCACCCCGAAGCGGCTCAACGTCTGCACCTCGTGCCTCAAGGCCGGCAAGGTCGC
>Ga0209798_10000475_pt1 | contig 24046 bp, 19 predicted proteins | sample DOMMetBare3Fresh_FD_187475 | JGI IMG/M metagenome (GOLD analysis project Ga0209798, IMG submission 187475) | Wetland sediment microbial communities from St. Louis River estuary, USA, under dissolved organic matter induced mercury methylation -... | ecosystem: Environmental > Aquatic >... | reverse complement strand
ACGCGGCCTGCCACCGGCGAGCGCACGGCGAAGCCGCGCGCGGCCGCGGCAGCGCCCGGCTGCACTGCGCCGAGTGCGGCCTGTGCCTGCTCCAGGTCATGGCCGGCGATGCGCCGCTCGGCGGCGGCGGCTTCCAGCTCGCGCTCGGCCGCCTGCGTGGCCAGGCGATCGGCGTCGAGCTTGGTCGGTGCGATGAAGCCCTGCTGCGCGAGCTGTTCACTGCGTCGCGCCTCGGTGCGCGCCTGCTCGAGTGCGACTTTGGCACGTTCGTGGCGCGATGCGGCGCGCTGCACGTTGTCTTGCGCGGCCTCGACGCGGGCACGCAGTTCGCGCTGCGTTCGCTCGTCCTGCAGCGCGGGCAGCATCGGCGTGAGCGTGGCCACCGCCAGGTCGGTGCCGACCGGATCGCCCTCGCGCAGCGTGATGCGTGCCAGCCGCCCGGCCAGCGGCGCCGAGACGACGTAGCGCTCGGCGATGCGGGTCTTGCCGTCCTCGTCGATCGTGGTCTCGAAGCGTCCCTGAGTGACCGGCGCGAGCTCCACCTCGACCGGACGCGGGGCAAAGGCCCAGGCCAGCGCCAGTGCGAGCAGCACGACGCCGGCGGCGGTGGTGATCCAGGTCTTGCGTTTCATGGTGTCGGCGTGCGCCCCTCGTTCATTCTCGCGTCTTCAGCGCGGCGACCATGTCCAGCTTGTCGATGCGCCGGCGCACCACCAGGGCGCTGGCCACGCCTGAGGCGAGCACGGCCAGGCCCGCCCAGGCGTAGGTCGGCGGCCGGATGACCACCGGGAAGAAGAACTGGTCGGACTTCAGCAGATCGACCACCAGGTGCACCAGGCCGAACCCGAGTGCCATGCCGAGGGGCAGCGCCACCGCGATCGCGATCGCCATCTCGCCCAGCAGCAGCGCCGAGACCTCGGCCCGCGTGAAGCCGAGCACGCGCAGGCTGGCCAGTTCCCAGGTCCGCTCGGCCAGCGCGATGCGCGCATTGTTGTAGACCACGCCTACCGCGATCACCGTCGCGAACAGGGTCAGTACCGTGCTCATGATGCGCACGTTGCGCGCGCTGACCTCCTGCATGTTGCGCAGCAGGGTGGACTTGCTGAAGGTGCCGACGACGCGCGGCAGTGCCTTGCTCGCCTCCAGCAGCGCCGGTTCGCGGCCGCGTTCGACCGACACCGCGAACCAGGTGGCCTGGTCGCCCTCCTGCAGCAGGCGGTTCAGGGCGCGCCGCTCCATGTAGGCATTCAGGCCCATCATCTCGCGGGCGGTGGCCGAAAGCGTCACGGCCACGGTGCGCTGGCGGCCCTCGAGCACCTCGACCCGCACCGTGTCGCCCACGCGCAGGCCGAGCTTGTCGGCCAGGCGGTCGGTCATCACCAGGCCGTCGTCGTCCAGCCGGCTCGCCTCGCGGTTGTTCACGTCGACGATGCGCGTGAGCTCGGCGTGCCGCGTGTGGCCGCGGATCTGGCCGCGCTCGGCGAGGTGGCCGTTGACGAAGCGCACCGGCACGTCGCGCCCCGATTCGGTCGCGGTCACGCCGGGCAGGTGCGCCACCTCGTGGCGCGCCGTGTTGTCCGCGGCTTCGGTCATCCAGACGATGACGTCGCTGCGCATCGAGACGTTGAACTGCGAGTCGACGATGTAGTCGATCGCGTCGCGGAAGAAGTTGCCCATCACGACGATGGCCACCGACGCGGCCACGCCGGCGATCGACAGGGTGGTGCGCCAGGGCCGGCGCTCCATGTTGCGCAGGATCATGCGCAGCGCCGGCCCGATGCGGTCGATGCCCAGGCGCTCGACCAGCGTGCGCCGGTAGCGCCCGGGTGCCGGCGGGCGCATCGCCTCCGCGGGCGCCAGGCGCACGGTGGCCACGATGGCGTTGACGGTGCCGGCCACGGCGGTGGCCAGCGTGATGCCCAGGCTGACGAACAGCAGCCAGGGCTCGATGCGGTGCTCGAAGCTCGGAAAGAAGAAGAACTCGGCGTACAGCCGGGTGAACATCGTGCCCAGGCGGTCGCCAATCAATACGCCCAGCGCCATGCCGACGGCCACGATCACCAGCACGAGCTTCAGGTAATGCGCGCCGATCGTGCGGTTCGGGTAACCCAGCGCCTTCAGCGCGGCGATCTGCTCGCGCTGCGTGGCCACCAGGCGCGACACCACCACGTTGAGCAGGAAGGCCGCGACACCGAGGAAGATCGACGGCAGCACGGTGCCCAGCACATGCTGCTCCTTGATCTCGTTGGTGAGCATCGCATGCGACGGCTGGTCCTCGCGACCGTGCGCCTCGCGCCCGCCGTAGCGCGCCAGCTGGTCCGACAGCGCCTCGGTGACCGCGCGCTCCGACGCGCCAGGTGCCAGCTTGACCGCAACGCGGTTGAACGCTCCCTGCATGTCGTAGGCGGCCTCGAGCGCCTCGCGCGGGACCCAGAACACGCCGAATCCGCGCAGGTCGGGCATGCCCATCAAGCCGGCGAAGATGTACTCCGGCGACAGCGCGATGCCGCTGATGACCAGGATGCGCCGCTTGCCGTTGATCAGCGCGCCCACGCGCGAGCCGGGCACGAGGGCGCGCTTCTCGGCGAATGCCGGCGACACCAGCGCGGGGATCGCGTTGTCGCTGCGTGGCGCCTCGTCGAGCGCGCGGCCGCTCTTGAGCGTGACCCGGTTCATGCGCGGCGGCGAGCGCGGATCGATGCCGATCAACTGGCCCAGCATCGGGTCGGCGATGCCCTCGATCTCGATGCGCACGATCTGCTCGATACCGGTCTGCACGTCGGCCACGCCGGGGGTGGCGCGCAGCGTCTCGGCCAGCGCGTCGGGCGCGCGCTTGACGCCGGCAAACACGTCGGCGAAGCGTCCGGACGCGTAGAAGCGGTCGCGCGCCAGCGCCAGCGAGTCGACCGCCGACAGCGTGGTGATGAAGCCGCCGATGCCGCTGGCCACCACCAGCGCGATGGTCAGCGCCTGGCTCCACATCAGGCGCAGGTCGCGCAGCAGCTTGCGGTCGAGGGCTTTCATGACGAGCGCGGCGCCGGGCCGCCCCCAGCCGAGCGAGGCCCCTGCGGGGGGCGGCGCGCCGTACGCGGCGAGCGGGGGTCGACACTCACCACGACAACTCCGAAGGACTGATCTTGTGGGCGTTGGTCTCGACCTTCTGGATGCGTCCGTCGCCCAGATGGATCACCCGATCGGCCATGCCGGCGATCGCCGCGTTGTGCGTGATCACCACCGCGGTGGTGCCAAGTTCGGTGTTGATGCGCGCGATGACCTCGAGCACCAGTTTGCCGGTCTGGTAGTCGAGCGCACCGGTCGGCTCGTCGCACAGCAGCACGTCGGGGCGCTTGACGATCGCGCGCGCGATCGCCACCCGTTGCTGCTCGCCGCCCGACAGTTGCGCGGGAAAGTGATCGCGGCGCGGCGTCAGGCCCACCCGGTCGATCGCCTCGTCAATTTCCATCGGGTGCTCGGCGATGTCGGTCACCAGCGCCAGGTTCTCGCGCACCGTGAGGCTGGGGATCAGGTTGTAGAACTGGAACACGAAGCCCACGTGCTCACGCCGGTAGGCGGTGAGTTCGGCCTCGCTGGCCCCGGTGAGCACATGGTCGCCGAAGCGCACCTCGCCGCTCGTGGGTACGTCCAGCCCGCCCAGGATGTTGAGCAGGGTCGATTTTCCGCTGCCCGAAGGGCCGAGCAGCACGATGAACTCGCCACGGCGGATCTCGAGATCGACCTCGCGCAGCGCGTGAACCTCCACCTCGCCGCTGCCGTAGGTCTTGCAAAGGCCGCGGCCGACGAACACGGTCTCGCCGGATGATGCAGCCCGATCCATCCGATGCAGTCTAGGCCCACGTTGCGGGCCCGCGTTGCGCGCTGTCAAGCACCATGGAAAGCGACGGGCGGCGCTGACCGGGCTCAATCGCGACGTGGCAGGATCGCGCCAGAGTGCCGTCGACCTGTCGCCAAAGGAGATGGAGCATGAGAATCAGTCATTGGCTGGCGCTGATCGCTCTGGGCCTGGCCAGCCCAGTGCTCGCGGCTGAAGTCGAAGTGCACGAGCGAGACTTCGGGTCGGACCACTTCGTCTTCGGCGGTTCGGTGCGGGTGGAACAGCCGGTGCCCGGCGACCTGATTGCCGCGGGTGGGAACGTCGATGTCGACGCCGAGGTCAAGGGCGATGTGGTCGCCGCTGGCGGCAACCTGCGCCTGGCGGCCGCGGTCGGCCAGAACGTCTACGCTGCGGGCGGACGCCTGGTGATCGACGCACCCGTGGGGCGAAACCTGCGCATCGCAGGCGGGCAGGTCGAGCTCGGGCCCAAGGGTAGCGTCGGCGGCAACGTCACGGCGGCCGGCGGCCAGGTCACTTTGCGCGGCACGGTCAAGGGCGCGCTCAGCGCGAGCGGCGGACGCGTCACGATCGACGGCGCGGTCGATGGCGATGTCGAGTCCAACGCCGGCACACTGCGCCTCGGGCCCAATGCGCGCATCGGCGGCAAGCTGCGCTACCGCAGTGGCAGCGAACTGGCGAGCGACCCCGCCGCGCAGGTGGCCGGCGGCATCGAGCGGCGGATGCTGCCGGGGCAGGACGGCGCGGCGTCGGCCGCGGCCGAGCGGCCCGCACGCGAGTCCTATCGTGAGCACGGGCGCTGGAGCGGCCCGGGCTGGTTCTGGACCCTGGGCCTGATGGCGCTGGCCGCCTTGCTGGCGGTGGCGCTGCCGGGCCTGTCGCGCCGCGTCGCCGACGCCTGGCGCATGCGCTTCGGCTGGAGCCTGCTGTGGGGCTTCATCGCGCTGGTCTGCATTCCGGCGGCGGTGCTGGTCCTGCTGATCAGCATCATCGGCATTCCGATTGCGCTGCTGACGGCCCTGCTGTACGGCGCGTTGCTGATCGTGGGCTACGCGGCCAGCGGCATCGCGCTCGGCTTCTGGGGCTTGGGGCGCTGGCGCGCCGGGATGCAGGAGCGCACCGGCTGGCGCATCGGCAGCGTGGCGCTCGCGGTGCTCGCGCTGGCGCTGTTGGGCAGCGTGCCCTTCGTCGGCGGCCTGATCGGCTTCGTCGCGGTGATCGCGGGCATCGGCGCGATCGCGCAGTTGCTGCGCACGACGCGGCCAGCGCAGGCGGCCTGACGACTCAACGGCAGTCGAGCACCGCCGCGCCGGTGAGCTGCCCGCTGCGCAGGCGCGACAGGGCCGCGTTGGCGTCGGCCAGCGCGAAGGACTGAGTCGTGCTCACCAGGGGGTGCGCCGAGGCCCAGGCGAAGAAGGCCTCGCCGTCGCGCCTCGTCAGGTTGGCCACCGAGCGCACGCAGCGCTCGCGCCACAGCAGCGAGTAGGGCATGAGCGGGATGTCGCTCATGTGGATACCGGCGCAGACGATCGTGCTGCCCGGCTCGCTGTGCGCGAGCGCGGCGGGAACGAGCTCACCCACGGGCGCGAACAGCAGCGCGCCGTCGATCGGCGAGGGCGGCGACGCATCGGATGCGCCCGCCCAGTGCACGCCGAGCGAGCGCGCCAGCGCCTGCGCCGCAACGTCACCCGGCCGCGTGAACGCGTAGACGCGCCGCCCCTGCTGCAATGCCACCTGCGCGATCAGGTGGCCCGCAGCGCCGAAACCGTACAGCCCGAGCGTGCCTGCCTCGCCGGCCATCGCCAGCGCGCGCCAGCCGATCAGGCCCGCGCACAGCAGCGGCGCAGCCTGCTCGTCGTCGTAGCGGTCGGGCAGCGCGAAGCAGAAGCGCTCGTCGGCGCGCAGGAACTCGGCATAACCGCCGTCGAGGGTCCAGCCGGTGAAGCGCGCGTCGGGGCACAGGTTCTCGCGCTCGCGCGTGCACCAACGGCAGTGGCCGCAGCTGTCGTGCAACCAGGGCACGCCCACGCGTGCGCCCGGCGCGAAGCGGCGGCAGCCGCTGCCCGCGGCCACCACGCGACCGACGACCTCGTGCCCCGGCACGCGCGGCCATTGCGCGAGCGCCAGGTCGCCATCGGCCACGTGCAGGTCGGTGCGGCACACGCCGCATCGGCTCACGCGCAGCAGCACCTCCCCCGGGCCGGGCGGCACGAGTTCGAGCTCGACCGGGCGCAGCGTCGGATCGCCGCGCTGGGTCAGCGCCATTGCACGGTAGCGGCGGGGAAGGGTCGGTGCCATGAGGTCACGCCAGTGTCTTGTCCCGCAGGCTCATGCACATAGTGAAAGCGATGCGTTTCCGACGCGCTTGACTTCGCGCAAGCGGGACACCGCGGCCCGGCCAAGAATGGGCGCACCCATGGGGCCCCTCACGCGGTCATGACCACGCTGCACCCGCCGCCGCCTTTCGACTACTGGCTGTGGCTGCGCGCATGGAACGAAACCTGGTGGGCCGGCCTGTGGCCCGAGACCGCGCAGCTGCTGCGGGCGCAGCGGCTGTCGATGCTGCTCGATGCCGCGCGGCGCGACTCGCCGCTGTACCGCCGCCGCTCGGGCCATGCGCGCGCGCTCGAGGACTTCGAGCCGATCGACAAGGCCGAGCTGATGCGGCATTTCGACGACTGGGCCACCGACCGGCGCATCACGCGCGACGGTGCTGCTGCCTTCCTGGCGCGCGGCGACACGCTGGCCGACGGCTGGCTCGGCGCTTACCTGTTGTGGACCAGCTCGGGCACCAGCGGCGTGCCCGGCTGGTTCGTCCAGGATGCGGCCGCGCTGGCGGCCTACGATGCGCTGGATGCGTTGCGCCTGCGCGGCGCATCGCCGCTGCAGCCCGCGCTGGGCACCTGGGGCGTGAACCAGCGCTTCGCCTTCGTCGGCGCGAGCGGTGGCCACTTCGCCGGGGTGGTGAGCCTGTCGCGGCTGGCCCGCATCGTGCCGCCCCCGCTCAGGCCACAGATCGCCCTGCTGTCGGTGCAGCGCCCGCTGCGCGAGGTGGCCGCCGAGCTGATGCGCTTTGGCCCCACGGTGCTGATCACCTATCCGAGCGCAGCCGAGGCGCTGGCGCAGCTGCAGCACGACGGCGTGCTTCAGCTGCGCCTGCACGAGGTCTGGGCCGGCGGCGAACAGTTGTCGGTCGGGCAGCGGCACGATGTGCAACGGGCCTTCGCTTGCGCGGTGCGCAACAGCTACGGCGCCTCGGAGTGCTTCTCGATCGCGTTCGAGTGCGCGCACGGGACGCTGCACGTCAACGACGACTGGGTGATCGTCGAGCCGGTTGACGAGCATCTGCGGCCGGTGCCGCCGGGCGTGCTGTCGCACACCACGCTGGTCACCAACCTGGCCAATCGCGCGCAGCCGATCATCCGCTACCGGCTCGATGATCGCGTACGGGTCGTGCCCGGCACCTGCGCCTGCGGCTGCGCGTTCACCCGCATCGAGGTGCAAGGGCGCAGCGGCGACACGCTCAGCTTGCCGGACGCGCAGCGGCAGGCGGTGGCCATCGTGCCGCTGGCGCTGGAGACAGCGATCGAGGAAGGTGCGCAGGTGTCGCAGTTCCAGGTCATCGACCATCGGCGGCGCGAGGGGCACACGCTCGAGCTTCGCTTCGAGTCCGCGGTGGCCGATCCTCGGGCCGCGTACGGACGCTGCCGCGAGGCGATCGAGCGCTACCTGGCCGAGCAGGGCGTCTGCCACACCCGCTGCTGCTTCAGCCCCGAGGCGCCGTTGCGCGAGGCGGCCAGCGGCAAGCTGCGCCGGGTGATGCATGCGCCCGTCGCGCCGCGGCCACGCTGAATTTGCGCAGGCTCAATCGCGGCCGAGCACCGCGGGTGTCTGCTTGCATGGAGACTGAACTGGACTATGGGAGCCTGACGTGAAGAACTGGATCGTGGTGGCCAACGCCGCGCGGGCGCGCGTGATGGAGGAACCCGACGAACCCGCGGCGCGCGGGCGCACGCGGCGCCGCCCGCGTTTCGTGCACGTGGCCGACCTGGTGCATCCGCAGAGTCGCCAGAAGGGCACCGAGCTGGGCACCGACCGGCCGGGGCACGTGGAAGGCGGAGCGCCGGGCCTCGCCGGCGCGGCCTACACGCCGCGCACCGACCCGCGCGAGCGCGAGCACGACCGCTTCGCCCGCGAGGTCGCGCGCGTGCTCGACCACGGCGTGGCCGAAGGCCGCTGCGCCGGACTGATCCTGGTGGCGACCAATCCGTTTCTCGGCCGCCTCAAGCACCACCTGGGCGAGCAGGCACAGAAGGTGATCCTGCGCACGCTGAGCGCGGACTACACGACGCTGGACGAGCCCGAGTTGGCCGAGCGGCTGCAGACCGTGGCCGCACGCTGAGCGGGCGCAGCCACATAGGGGCTGGGGTCGAGGGCGGCGCGACGCCGGCGCGCTGCGCGATACTGCGCGCCCGTTCGCCCATCCGACGCGCTGCCGCCATGACCTTCTTACTTCGCCTCTTCGCGAGCCTGCTCGCCGCGCTGCCGCTGGCCGCGCCGGCGGTGGGCGAATCCGTCACCGCGACGAAGGAGATCGGCGAGTTGCGACTCGCCGCCAGCTCCGACTTCGGCGCGCCTGCCGTGCGGCCGGTCACGTTCGCACTGCAGCGCGCACGGGCCCCCGGGGCGATTGAACTGGGGGCCGTGTCGCCGCGCAATCCGGCACCCAACGATCTGTCGGAGTACCGTCGCTTCGTCCTGCCCAATGGCATGAAGGTGCTGTTGCTGTCGGATCCGAAGCTCAACGTCGCGTCGGCCGCCGTGGCCGTGGGCGTCGGCAGCCTGAGCGATCCGCCGCAGCGGCAGGGTTTGGCCCATTACCTCGAGCACATGTTGTTCCTGGGCACGGAAAAGTACCCGTCGGTGGAAGAATTCGGGCAGTACCTGCAGCGCAACAGCGGCTACAACAACGCTTACACGGCACGCGATCGCACGAACTTCCACCTCGAGATCCGGCCCGAGGCCTTCGAGGGAGCGCTCGACCGCTTCGCGCAGTTCTTCATCGCGCCGAAGTTCACCCCCGAGTTCAACGAGCGCGAATTGAATGCCGTGAACTCCGAGTTCCAGAAGAACCTCGAGAACGATGATTGGCGCGAGTTCGCGCTGCGAAATTCGGTCTATCGGCCGGGTCATCCGGCGCGCAACTTCAACATCGGCAGCACCGAGACGCTCAAGGGCACGACCCGCGAGGAGTTGCTGGCGTTTCATCGACGCTACTACAGCGCCAACCGCATGACGCTGGCTCTGACCGGGCCGGCGAGCCTGGACCGGCTCGAGGCCTGGGCGCGTACCTACTTCGGCCCCGTTCCCGACTTGCAGCGCGCCGAACTGCGCTACCCGGCTGACTACCTGCCACCCAAGGCTGCGCTTCGCGTGCTGCGCATGGAACCGGTGAAGGACCTGCGCCGCATGACGCTCAGCTTTGCTTTGCCCGACCTGCGCGCCGAGGCCGGCAGCAAGCCGGGTGAGTTGGTCGGGTTCGTGCTCGGCAACGAAGGCGCGGGCAGCCTGCTCTCGGCACTGAAGGCCGGGGCCCTGGCCACCGGTATGAGCGCCGGTGCCGAAGCCGATGCGCCCGACTACGGGTCCTTCGACATCACGGTCAACCTGACGCCGCTTGGATTGACCCAGTACGAGCGCGTGCTGTCGATGGTCTTTGCCACGATCGACCTGTTGCGGAAAAACGGGGTGCCGTCGCATCTGTTCAACGAGCGGCGCACGATGGCCACGCTCGATGAGCGTTTCCGGGACAAGGGCGAGGGCGCGAACCTGGCAACCACGCTGGCCAACCAGTTGATGGATTACCCGATCGAGATTGCCGAGCGCGTGCCCTACCTGTGGCTGCGCGAGGATCCGGCGGCTGTGCAGAAGGTGCTCGCCGAGTTGCGGCCCGACAACCTGCTCGTGACGCTGGTGGCCAAGGGCTTGCCGGTCGACCGAGTCGAGCCCAACTTCGGCACTCGCTACAGCTACGTCGAGGACACCGGGCCAGCCTGGTCGGCCTTGGCGCAGGTGCCGCCGTTCGCGGCGATCCGGTTGCCGGCGCCCAACCCTTTCGTGCCTGAACGTGCCCAGGTGCTGCCCATCGAGCCTGCACGCCTGATCAACGAACAGACGCTGAGTTTGTACTACGCGCAGGACACCGAGTTCCAGAGACCGCAGATTGCGCACCTGCTCAGCTTGCGCCTGCCACGCGACTTGGGCACGCTGCGCAATGCCGCGCTGTTGCACTTCTACGAGGCCTGCGTCAGGGAGTCGCTCAATGAAACCAGCTACGCAGCGGCAGAGGCCGGGCTGCGGTTCGACATTGGCGCATCCCTCGAGGGCGTCCAGGTCGGCATCAACGGCTACGACGCATCAGCCGGGCGGCTTTTCGAGAAGGTCCTGGCCGGGCTTCGCGACTGCCCGTTGTCGGCCGCGCGCTTTGACGCGTTGAAAGATCGCCTGCTGCGCGACCTGGCCGGCTTCGAGCGTGCCGATGCGTACCAGGCGGTATTGGAATCGCGCCGCCGTGTCGTGCGCGAGTTTCATTTCCGGCCCGACGAAATGTTGCCGATCGCGCGTGACCTGACGTTGACGGAGGTACAGGCCTTCGCACGCACGCTGTATGCGCGCGGCAAGCTCGAGGCCCTGAGCTACGGCAACCTCGGCGCAAACGACGCAGTCGCCGTCGCACGTCGTGCCGCCGCGACGCTGCGGCCCGCGCCGGTGCCCGAGGCGCAACTCCTGCGGCGCCGCCTGCTCGCGATGCCGGCGGGCCAGACGGTGCGCATCAGCGAGAACCTCAAGGTCAACAACTCTGCGTTCAGACGAGAGTTGCCGCTGGGGGCCGACACCCCCGAGTTGCGCGCCGCGGCGTTGGCGCTGGCCGCGTTCGTCGAGCCTGCGGTGTATACCGAACTGCGCACCAGGCAGCAACTGGGCTACATCGTCTTTGGCGGTGCGGGCAACGAGGCTCGCACGCAGTTCGCCTACTTCGTCGTCCAGTCGGGCGATTACGCAGCCGACGAGCTGGAGCTGCGCGCCGACGCCGTGATTCGACAACTGCCGGCACAACTCGAGGCCCTCGCCGATGCGGAGTGGCAGACGATCGTGGCGGGCGTTCGCGCCAAGCTGGAGGAAAAGGACAAGTCGATCGCCGAGCGCGCTGCGCGGCTGTTCGACCTGGCCTATGAGCGCAAGGGCGACTGGGCGCGCCGCGAGGCCACGCTGGCTGCCCTTGACAGCCTCACGAAGCAGCGCACGGCTGCGATCCTCGCTGCAGCGCTGGATCCGAAGACGACACGCTCTCGCACGTTCCTGGCCTATTCACGCGACCACAAGCCGAAGACGCCACCGGCCATGAGCCTGGCGGACAGCGCCGCATGGAAGGCCCGGCAGCGCTACGAATGAGGGCCGGGGCCATCGCTGACCACGCGAAACGCCGTGCGCCCTCAGTGACGCCTGTACTGCGTCGCACCGAACGACACCTCGCGCGCCCTGTCGCCGGCGAGTGCCTTGCGCGCGGCGGCCAGCACGTCGACGCCGCGCATAACCGCCGGACGCGCGGCGACCTCGTCGAACCAGGCCTTGAGGGACGGATAGTCGTTCCAGTCGACGCCCTGGTTCTTCCACGAGCGCAGACAGGGGAAGATCGCGATGTCGGCGATCGAATACTCCGGTCCGCCGATGTACTTCGACCGCGCGATGCGCGTGTCCACGACCCCGTACAGGCGCCTTGCATCGTTCGTATAGCGATCGAACGCGTACGGGATCTTCTCGGGCGCGTAGCTGCGGAAGTGGTGCGCCTGGCCGAGCAACGGCCAGGCGCTGCCCATCTGGAACATCAGCCACTGGAGAGCCTCGTACCGGCCGCGCGTGTCGGCGGGCAGCAGGCGGCCGGTCTTGGCGGCGAGGTACCGCAGGATCGCGCCCGAATCGAACAGCGAGATCGGCTACCCGTCCCGGCCGTCGGGGTCGACGATCACAGGGACCTTGTTCTTCGCGCTGATGGGGAGCAATTCTGGCGTGAACTGGTCTCCCGCGCCGATGTGGATCGCCCGCACGCGTTACGGCAGGCCGCACGCCTCGAGCATGATGCGCACCTTGTGCCCGTTGGGCGTGGCCCACGAATACACTTCGAACAAGACGCCAACTCCTTCGATTGCGACGCACTCTAGCAGCGATGCGGAACCTCTTCAGGCGCTGGTTCGGCGCCCCGCGCCCCGCCACCGACGACGCCTTGCAGGACGTGCGCACATGGGCCACTGCGCAGGGCTACCGATTCGCACCGAGCAAGGGGGGCGAAGGGTTCGTCGTGGAGTCGATCGCGGGCGGCTGGCGCGTCGAGTGGGGACCTTCGCAGCGCGGCTACATCGAGGGCTTCGAGCTGCGCCTGCGCGCGGACATCGGCGAGTCGGGCGACCTGCAGATGCTGCTGGCCTCGCGCCAGCTCGTGACCCGGCTCGAACGCGAGGTCTACGAAAAGTTCACGGAGGGCGCGCAGACGCGCATCGACGACCAGACGCCCGAGGAGATGCGCTGGCTCGTGCTGTATCCGAAGATGCCGCGTTCGGCCATGCCCACGTTGCCGGATCGCTTCGTGGTGCTCGCCAATCGCCCCGCCGCCGCTCCGCTGTGGCTGGAGGGCGCCTTCGTGCGGAAGCTGCGGGCCATGCCGGCGTGGCCGGACGAGTCAACCCCGTTCGTGATGGTGGTCCAGCGCGGACGCATCGTCATGCGCACCGCGCTCGCGCGCCCGGATCCTGCGGTGATCGAGATGGCGATCAAGCTCGGTGCCGCGGCGGCTGCAGCGGCTCGGTACGTCGGTTCCGAAGTCGCCAGCGGTGCGATCGGCAGCGAGCGCCCGAGCAGCTGGGGTACGGCCAGCGCCTTGATGCCGGGTCCGGCCGGCGACTCACGGCGTTGAGCCGCGCTCAGGCGGCTTGCCGCCCGAGCTCCATCTTGGCCAATGCGTTGCGGTGTACCTCGTCGGGCCCGTCGGCAAAGCGCAGCGTGCGCGCCACCGTGTAGAAGTAGGCCAGCGGGAAGTCCTGGCACATGCCGCCGCCGCCATGCGCCTGCATCGCCCAGTCGATCACGCGGCAGGCCATGTTGGGCGCCACCACCTTGATCATCGCGATCTCGGCCTGGGCGGCCTTGTTGCCTGCGCGATCCATCATCCACGCGGCCTTGAGCGTGAGCAGGCGCGCCTGCTCGATCTGGCAGCGCGCCTCGGCGATGCGCTCGCGCGTCACGCCCTGTTCGGCCACGGTGCGCCCGAACGCCACCCGCTGCCCGGCACGCCGGCACATCAACTCGAGCGAGCGTTCCGCCAGGCCGATCAGGCGCATGCAGTGGTGGATGCGCCCGGGCCCCAGGCGCCCCTGGGCGATCTCGAAGCCGCGGCCCTCGCCGAGCAGGATGTTCGATGCCGGCACCCGCACGTCCTTGAAGTCGACTTCCATGTGGCCGTGCGGTGCGTCGTCGTAGCCGAACACCGACAGCGGCCGCAGCACCTTGACGCCCGGCGTGTCCATCGGCACCAGGATCATCGACTGCTGCGAATGCCTGGCGGCGCTGGGGTCGGTCTTGCCCATGAAGATCATCACGGCGCAGCGCGGGTCGCCGGCGCCGGAGGTCCACCACTTGCGGCCGTTGATCACGTACTCGTCGCCGCGTCGCTCGATGCGCGCCTCGATGTTGGTGGCGTCGGAGGACGCCACGCCCGGCTCGGTCATCGCGAACGCGCTGCGGATCTCGCCGGCCAGCAGCGGCTCGAGCCAGCGATTCTTGTGCTCGGCGCTGCCGTAGCGAACCAGCACCTCCATGTTGCCGGTGTCGGGCGCCGAGCAGTTGAAGACCTCGCTGGCCCAGGGCACGCGGCCCATGATCTCGGCCAGCGGCGCGTACTCGGTGTTCGCCAGGCCGGCGCCGTACTCGCTCTCGGGCAGGAAAAGGTTCCACAGGCCCGCAGCGCGCGCCTTGGGCTTGAGCCGTTCGATCAGCGCGAGCGGCGTCCAGCGCTTGCCGGCGGCGCTATTGGCCTCCAGTTCCGACCAGAACTCGGCTTCGGCCGGGTACACGTGCTCGGCCATGAAGGCGGCAACACGCTCGCGCAGCGCTTTGGTCTTGTCGGAGTAGGCGAAGTCCATGGTGCGATGTCCTCAGGTGCGTTGGGCGCTCGTTTGCGCGAATTGCCAGCCCAGTTCCGCGAGCGGCCGCGCGCCGGCCGCGGCCTGGCGGGCCTGCGCGCTCGAGGCGGTGCCATCCTCGACGCGCTTGGCGATGCCCTGCAAGATCGCTGCCATGCGGAACAGGTTGTAGGCAAGATAGAAGTTCCAGTCGCGAGCCAGGTCTTCGGGAGTCGCGAAGCCGGTGCGCTCGCAATAGCGGCGCACGTACTCACGCTCGACCGGGATGCCCAGTGCGGCATGGTCGAGCCCGCCGATGCCGCGGAACGCGCCGGGCGGGATATGCCAGGCCATGCAGTGGTAGCTGAAGTCCGCCAGCGGATGGCCGATCGTCGACAACTCCCAGTCGAGCACCGCAAGCACGCGCGCCTCGCGGGCGTGGAACACCAGGTTGTCCAGTCGGTAGTCGCCGTGCACGACGCAGAACTTCGACTCGTCGCGCGCGCTGGCAGGCATGTGCCCCGGCAACCAGTCGATGAGCCGGTCCATCGCCTCGATGGGCTGCGTGATCGAGGCGACGTACTGCTTGCTCCAGCGGCCGATCTGGCGCTCGAAGTAGTTGCCTGGCTTGCCATAGTCGGCCAGGCCCGCCGCGGCCACGTCGACCTTGTGCAGCGCCGCGATCACGCGGTTCATCTCGTCGTAGATGGCGCTGCGCTCGGCGCTGCTCGCCTCGGGCAGCGCCTGGTTCCACAGCACGCGGCCCTCGATGAAGCTCATGACGTAGAACGCGCGGCCGACCACCGACTCGTCCTCGCACAACGCGAGCATCTCGGGCACCGGCACGCCTTGGCCGGCAAGCGCCTTCATGATGCGGTACTCGCGTTCGATGGCGTGCGCCGAGGGCAGCAGCCTGGCCGCGGGGGCGGGCTTGGCGCGCAGGACATAGGCCCGGCCCGGGGTGCCGAGCTTGAACGTCGGATTGCTCTGTCCGCCCTTGAACTGCTCGACCGACAGCGGGCCCGCGAAGCCCTCGACGTGAGCCTCGAGCCATGCAGCCAGCGCGCCGCCGTCGAACGCTTGCTCTTCGGAGACCGCGCGTGTGCCCGTGAACTGTTCCATGGAATCGGTCAAGCCGGTTCAGTCTCGAACGCAGTCGCGTCGGGCGCCTGCAGCACGAGCACGGCCGTCTCGGCGCGCGTCGCGCCGGTGCATTCGACGTTGTCGTTTCGCACCGCGGCCGAGCGCCCGGCCCGCCACGCTGCGGTCTTGATGTTCTGGCACGTGGGCATCGTAACCTTGGAGATCGCGCTCGCGTTCTGGCCGTGCGACGGACCGTGCGCCGCACCGCTGCCATTGTGTGCCACGCCGTTGAGGCCGCGTGGCACGCAACAACTGCTCAGTTCGTGTGGCTTGCACACCCGTCCACCCGCTTGTCAGGGGCGTCGGGGCAGATCTGCCGTGCTAGAGTGTCGTGTAAACGAACAAATGGTCACTCTCGAAGGTCTCGAGCCTGGGAGCGGCCCGCAAGAAGAGCGCACGCAAGAGGCATGGGAAACCGTTCGATCCGGTTCTGGGTGTTGGGTTGGTGTCTGGCGATGGCCGGCGGGCCGGCGTCGGCATTGGGCTTCGGTGACACGCGCGCGCAGCCCTTGCTCGGCCAGCCGCTGAATCTCGCGGTGCCGGTGTCGCTGGCTGAGGGCGAGACGTTGCCGGCGGAGTGCGTCAGCGCGGAGATCGTCTCGGGCGAGTCACGCCTGGCGCCCAACACCGTGCGCGCCCGGGTGACGCAAGGCCGCGACGCGGGCGAGGCGGTGCTGCGCGTGGTCACGACGGTGCCGATCGACGAGCCGATCATCACGCTGACGCTGTCCGCCGGTTGCCCCACGCGCATCACGCGCACCCTCGTGCTGCTGGCTGATCCGCCGCTGGTGTCGACGGCGCAGGCAAGCCCGCCCACGGTGGCTCCATCCGCCGCGGCGCCCGCTGCGCCTTCCGCGGCCGCGCCCGCGCCGCAAGCTGCCGCGCCGACGACCGTCAGGCCAGCCCCGCGAGCCACCCGGCCGCCCGCGCCGCCGCGCGCCGCGCGCACGGCCGTTGCGCGGCCTGCGGCGCCAGCGGCGGCGCCGACGGCCGCGGCACCCGGCTCCGAGTCACCCCGGCCCAGTACGACACAGCCGCCATCCGCCGCACGGCCCAAGCCCGAGGCGACGGCCGGCGAGGGCAAGCCGCGACTGCAGCTCGACGCGCCAACGGTCAGCGTGGCACAGGCTTCGGTGCAGGCAGCCGAGACGCAGGCTTCTGCCGCGCAGGCGAGGGCGAGCGAGGCCGAAGCCGCGGCATCCGCGGCGCAGCAGCGCATGCGCGAGATGGAAGCCGAGATGGCCCGCATCCGCGCCGAGGCGAAGGCGCAGACCGATGCGTTGGTCCAGCTGCGCCAGCAGATCGCCCAGGACCAGTCGCAGCGCCAGCAGCAGAACTGGTTGACGCCGCTGCTGATGGGGCTCACCGCGCTGCTGGCCTTGACCGCGCTCGGGTTGGCCTGGCGGTCGCGGCGGCAGCGCCCGGGTTCTCAGGGCGAGGTCTGGTGGGACCACGGCCCCGCGTCGGTGGCCGCCCCGGTGCCGGACGAGGACTCGGCATTCCAGAGTTCGGCCCTGCGCCCTTCGTCACGAGCGCCGCAGCGCGTGCCGTCGGCGCCGGCGCCATTGGTCGAGGACCCGCGACTCGCGGGCGGCGTCGGCCTGGACTCGCTGATCTCGCCTCCCACGGTGGCAGCGCCGGTGGCGGTGACCATCCCGCCGGCGCCGCCCATGCAGCGCGATGCCGAGCAGCAGCGTGCGGTGACGGTCGACGAGCAGATCGATCTCGAACAGCAGGCGGACTTCTTCGTTGCGCTGGGACACGACGAGTCGGCGATCGATCTGTTGATGGCACATCTGCGCAGCACCGGTGGCGGCACGCCGCTGCCGTTCCTGAAGCTGCTCGAGATCCATCGACGCCGTGGCGACCGCGAAGCCTACGAGCGCACGCGTGTGCGCTTCAATCAGCGGTTCAACAGCGTCGCGCCCGATTGGCAGGTCGATCCGAAGACCGGCCGCTCGCTCGAGGAGTACCCGCTGGTGGTTGGCCGCATCCAGCACGCCTGGCCGACGCCGCTGGACGCGATGGCCGAACTCGAGGCGCTGCTTTTCCGCCGCGGCGCAGGCGCCGAGATGTTCGATCTGCCGGCGTACCAGGAATTGCTGTTCCTCTACCAGCTCGCGCGCGATCTCCACCAGGGTGGCCTGCCGGATGCCGCTGCCGGCGACGTCGACGTGTTGTTGCCGATCGGCGCGGCTGCGGCGGCAGCACCTGAGGGCACGATCATCCTGCGGCCCGAGTTCAATGCGGGGCAGGCCGTCTCTCTCGACCTCGACCTGGGTGGGCGCACGGAAGCGCCGGCGGCTTCACCGACCGATGGCGAGCCGCACGCCACCCCGCCCAAAGCCTCGGGCGACGGTGACGACTTGTGGATCGAAGACCCCGACGAGCGGCGCCGCAAGTAGGACCGCGCAGGGCCCAGGGCCCGTTCACGGTCGAGTTCCCAGGCTCTAGAGCCTTGCCAACCGGTCCAGCGCCAAATGCAAGGTGTCGTCGCGCTTGGCAAAGCACAGGCGCGCGATGCGCTGGTCACGGCTGTCGGCATAGAACGCCGACAAGGGGATCGCCGCGACGCCGATCTCGGTCGTGAGCCAGCGGCAGAACGCCTCCTCGCCCAGATCGCTGACCGCCGAATAGTCGACGCACTGGAAGTAGGTGCCCTCGCAGTCCAGCAGGCGCAGCCGCGTGGCGGCAAGCCCGGCACGGAACAGATCGCGCTTGGCCTGGTAGAACGCGGCCAGGTCGAGGTACGGCGCGGGATCTCGCAGGTAGGCCGCCAAGGCGTGTTGCATCGGCGTGTTGACCGTGAAGACATTGAACTGGTGCACCTTGCGGAACTCCGCCATCAGCGCCGCAGGCGCAGCCACCGTCCCGACCTTCCATCCGGTGACGTGGAATGTCTTGCCGAAGCTCGAGACGACGAAACTGCGCGCGGCCAACGACGGATGTCTCGAGGCGCTGGCATGCGCGACGTCGTCGTAGACCATGTGCTCGTAGACCTCGTCGCTGACCAGCAGCGTGTCGGTGGGCTCGAGCAGGGCGGCCAGACGCGCCATGTCGTCTTCGCGCCAGATGGTCCCGCTGGGATTGTGCGGGCTGTTGACGACGATCGCGCGCGTGCGCGGGTTCAGGGCCGCCGCGATCGCCGCGAAGTCGGGGCGGAAGGTGCCCGCCTTCAGCGCCACGCGCACCACCGTGCCGCCCGCCAGTTCGATGTTGGGCACATAGCTGTCGTAGCAGGGCTCGAGCACGATCACCTCGTCGCCCGGGTGCACGATCGCGAGGATGGCGGTGAGGATCGCCTGCGTCGCGCCGGCGGTGATCGTGATCTCGCTGCCGGGGTCGTAGGCGCGGCCGTACATGAACTCGATCTTCGCGGCCACCGCCTCGCGCAGTGCGGCGATGCCGGCCATCGGCGGGTACTGGTTGTGGCCGGCGCGCATCGCGGCATCCACCGCGTCGAGCAGCTTCGGGTCGCAGTCGAAGTCGGGGAAGCCCTGTCCGAGGTTGACCGCGCCATGCTGCGCGGCCAGCGCCGACATCACGGTGAAGATGGTCGTGCCCACGCCGGGCAGGCGCGAGGCGAGGGCGGGTGTGCGAAGGGCATTCATCACAATGCGGGGTCATCGGCCGCGTCACTGTGGCCGTTCATGGCCTTGACGATCAGCGCGCGCGTCAGGCGCTCCGACAGCAGTTCCGCGAAGGTGTAGACGAAGCTGCGCAGGTAGGCGCCGCGCTTGAAGGCGACTCGCGACACGTTGTCGCCGAACAGGTGACCCACCGGCCTGCACACGAGGTCGCCTCCGGCGGGTTCGTCGCGCGTGGCCATCTCGGCGACGATGCCCACGCCGAGACCCGAGCGCACATAGGTCTTGATCACGTCGGAGTCGATCGCCTCGAGCACGATGTCCGGCTTGAGACGGGCGCGTTCGAACGCGGCATCGATGCGTGTGCGTCCGGTGAACGAGGGGTGGTAGCTCACCAGCGGCACCGCGGCCAGTTGCTCGAGCGTGGGGCGCTCGACCACGGCCAGCGGATGCGTCGCCGGCACCACCATCATGTGTTGCCAGGAGTAGCACGGCAGCGTGACGAGCTCGTCGAAACTGGCCAGCGACTCGGTGGCCAGGCCGATGTCGGCGCGCTCCTCGAGCAGCATCCGTGCGACCTGCTCGGGCGTGCCCTGATGCAGCGCGACTTTGACCTTCGGGTAGCGCCGGCGCAGCAGCGTCACCGGCTCGGGCAGCACATAGCGCGCCTGCGTGTGCGTGGTGGCGATCGACAGGTGACCGGCCTCCTGCTTGCTGAACTCGTCGCCGATGCGCTTGAGGTTGCCGATCTCGCGCATGATGATCTCGATCGACTGGAGCACCTGCTCACCGGGTTCGGTGATGCGCCGCAGGCGCTTGCCGTGGCGCGCGAAGATGTCGATGCCCAGTTCCTCCTCGAGTTCGAGGATGGCCTTGCTGACGCCCGGCTGTGACGTGTGCAGCGCCTTGGCGGTCTCGGTCAGGTTCAGGCCGCGGCGCGCCGCTTCCTGGACGAATCGGAACTGGTGCAGGTTCATCGCGGGCCGTCCGGGCTGCCGCAAGGGCAGGCAGTGTCCCCGAGTGGAGCAGTGAAGGACGTGAGCTCGGCAGCGGTCATGGTCCCGCGACAGCCAGGGCGTGTTCGGCAAGCGCGGCGATCACCGAGGGCGCCGCGCCCGCGGCCGGGTGCAGCGTGATCTCGACGCCGCGATGCCTTGCAGCGGCGCCGTCGACCAGCGGCGGCAGGTCGCTGCGCAAATGGCCGCCGATGCCGAGGAACAGCGGCAGCACGTCGATGCGCGTGCAGCCTTCGGCCACCAGCGCGTCGACCGCGGCGCCGAGGTCGGGCCGCATCATCTCGAGATAAGCCAGCCGCACCGCCAGGGCCGGCCGCCGCGCCCGCACGCTCGCCGCGATGGCCTCGAAAGGCTCGGCCCAGCGCACATCACGCGCGCCGTGGGCGAACAGCACGAGACCGGTGCTCATCGGTAGCGCACCAGCCAGCCGAAGGCGGCCATCGACAGCAGCAGGTACAGCACGCTCGGCGCGGCCGCGACGATCCAGGGCGTCCACTCGCGCAGCACGCCGAGGTGGCCGGCCACGTTGTTGAGCAACACGAAGCTGATGCCCAGCATGATGCCGCCGAACACCATCGCGCTGATGCCGCCGCGGCGCGCCTGCAGGTAGGCGAACGGCAGCGCCAGGGCCACCATCACCATGCAGGCGAAGGGGTACAGCGCCTTCTTCCAGAACTGGATCGAGTGGCGTTGCGCGGCCTGTTCCTGGCTGGCCAGGTGCCGGCTGTAGCGCCAGAGCTCGATCGTCGTCATCGTGGACACCGGCAGCACGGCCGCGGCAACCACGCCGGCGTCCAGACTGGTCGGCCACCTCTCCTGGGCGACGTGGCGTTCGCGCACGGCCTGCGGCGCTGCTGCCGCGTCCGGGGCGGTGGCCGGCCATTCGGTCACCTGCACGTCGTCGAGCAGCCAGAACCCGTTGCCGATGCGGGCGGTGCGCGCTGCCACGCGCGTAACCAGTCGGCTGTCGGCATCGACTTCGAAGATGCGCACCTGCTCGAGCACGCCCTCGGGCGTCGTGCGGCGCACGTTGACCGAGACGTTGAGTTCCTTGCCCTCGGGCGTGGTCCGGCGGTCCTTGAGCCACGCACCGGTGCGCCCGAGCGCACGGCCGCCCTGCAGGCCGGCCTTGAGCGCCACACCCTCGCGCTCGCTCCAAGGCGCGACGTAGTCGCCCACGAGGAAGCTGACAACGGCGAAGCCTGCGGCCAGCAGGGTCAGCAGACCCAACGCGCGTCCGGGGCCCAGGCCGCCGGTGCGCAGGATCGTGAACTCGGAGCTTTGCGCCATGCGCGCCAACGCGAAGATGCTGCCGATCAGCACCGTGATCGGGAACAGTTCGTACAGATGTCCCGGCACCTCGAGCAGGGACGACAACACCGCGTGCATCAGCGTGAAACCGCCACTGCCGACGTCCTGCAGTTCGTCGACGAAATCGATGAAGAAGAACAGCGACAGAAAAGCGACGGTGACGAACGCGACCGCACCGACGATCGCACGGTAGAGCAGACGTCGCACGGTCTTCATCGAGGCGAAGGCCTCAGGCGGCCGCCGGGGCGCGCCAGCGCAGGCTGATCACCTGCGCATGGTCGCGCCACCACAGCAGCGACAGCGCGAGCACGAAGGCGCCGCCGTGGGTCAGCGCGAGCGCCGGCCCCAGGCCCAGCTTGCCCCCGCCGACCCAGGCCTGGCTCAGGTTGATCAGGTTGTAGTACACGACGAAGCCGAGCAGCGCGAGCAGCAGGTTCCAGTTGCTGGCGCGCCTCGGGTTGCTCGCCGACAGACCGATGCCCAGCAGCACGAGGTTGGTCGCGCCGAACATCAGACCCAGGCGCCAGGCCAGTTCGCCCTGGTTGGACAACGTGGGATCGCGCAGCAGCTCCGCGGTGCGCAGCGCGCGCGGCGGGCGCGTCTGGGCACGTCGCAGCGCTTGCTCGCCGGTGAGCACGCGGTACGACTCGAAGTTCGACAGCACTTTGTCGCCGTCGGCGCTGTCGACCTCGTTGCGCTGACCCCGATCGAGCACCAGCCAGCGCTGGCCGTCCAGGGTTTCGAGCTGGCCGCCCTTGGCGGTGGTCAGCGACTCGCGTGTGCCGCTTTGCGAGAGGATGAAGACTTGGCGCGCCTCGATCGACTCGGGGCTCTCGCGCTCGACGAAGAACACGCGCTGGCCGTCGCGCGACGTCTGGAACACGCCGGGTGCCACGCGCGAGAGGTCCGAGCGCTGTTCGTATCGATCACGCAGGTCGGTACTCTGGCGGTTGCCCCAGGGCCAGACGAACAGCACGAGCAGCGCGACGACCAGCAGCACGATCCAGCTCATGCGCATCACCGGCCGCACGAAACGCGTGAGCGGCACGCCGCTGGCCATCCAGATCGCCATCTCGCTATCGCGGTACATGCGCCCCAGGCAGACCACGACCGCGATGAACAGCGACAGCGCCAGCATCGTCGGCAGGTGGCCCAGCGCCGTGTAGCCCAGCAGCAGCACCACGTCCTGGGGAGCGATGACGCCGCCCGCGGCCTGGCCCAGCGTGCGGATCAGCATCATCGTCAGCACGATCGTCAGGATGACGGCCAGCGTCCCGCCGAAGGTGCGCGACAGGTCTCTACGCAGCGTGGTATCGAATAACATCGGCGCTTCAAAAAACGGGCTCTCATTATGGACTTCACGACCCAGGCCCTGCCCGCGGGAGGGCTCGCCGCAGTGACTGCCGACGCACTGCTCGTGGTCGTCGTCGGAACCTCCTCGCCGCCGTCGCTCGACAAGACCCTGGGCGCGCTGCTCGGCGACGCGCTCGCACAGGGCGATTTCGAGTTCAAGCCCAATCGCAGCCTGTACGTGCACCGGCCGCCGGGCTACATCGTGGCCCGCCTGGCCCTGGTCTGCGCGCCGGACGCCTCGGCGAAGGCGTTCAAGGCGGCCGTTGCCGGCGGGCTGGCCACCCTGAAGGCGCTGGGCGTGACCAAGCTGGCGGTGGCCCGCGTCGGTGCCGAGGCGATGACCGATGCGCACGCCGAGGCCCTTGCTGCTGCGGTGGGCGATGCCGTCTACCTGTACCGTCACACCAAGCCCAGTGCACCGGCGGCGCCGCGCCTGGCGCAGGTCACGCTGGTGGGCGGCAGGAAGGAGTCCGCGGCGCTGGGACGCGGCCTGCAGCGCGGCGCTGCCATCACCGCCGGGGTGGAGCTCGCACGCGAGTGCGGCAACCGGCCGAGCAACCACGCGACGCCCAGCTTCCTGGCCTCGGAAGCGCGCCGTATCGGCAAACAGTTCGGCATGAAGGTCGAGGTCTTCGACCGTCGCCAGATCGAGAAGATCGGCATGGGCTCGTTCCTCGCCGTGGCCCAGGGTTCGGAGGAGCCGCTGCGCTTCATCGTCGTGCGCTACGACGGCGCGGCCAAGTCCAAGGCGCCGATCGTGCTGGTGGGCAAGGGCATTACTTTCGATACCGGAGGCATCTCCATCAAGCCGGCCGCCGAGATGGACGAGATGAAGTTCGACATGGGTGGGGCCGCCAGCGTGCTGGGCACGCTGCGCGCGGTCGGCGAACTCAAGCCCAAAGTCAACCTGATCGGGCTGATCCCGGCCTGCGAGAACATGCCCAGCGGGCGTGCGGTCAAGCCGGGTGACGTGGTCCGCAGCCTTTCGGGGCGGACGATCGAGATCCTCAACACCGACGCCGAGGGCCGGCTCATCCTGTGCGACGCGCTCACGTACGCCGAGCGCTTCAAGCCCGCGGCCGTCGTCGATATCGCGACCTTGACGGGTGCCTGCGTGGTGGCGCTCGGCCATCACAATTCGGGTTTGTTCTCGACCGATGAAGGGCTGGCGACCGACCTGCTCGCCGCGAGCCGTCACGCGCTCGACCCGGCCTGGCGCATGCCGCTGGACGACGAGTACGACGAGGCGCTGAAGAGCCACTTTGCGGACATGGCCAACGTCGGGCCGCGCGCGGGGGGTGCGATCACCGCGGCGATGTTCCTCAAGCGTTTCGCCGCGAAGTACCCGTGGGCGCATCTGGATGTCGCGGGCACGGCCTGGAAGAGCGGCGCGGCCAAGGGCGCCACGGGTCGTCCGGTGGGCCTGCTGACCCACTTCGTGCTCTCGCGCGGCTGAGCACGACAAGTCTCCATGACGGTCGAGTTCCATTCCGGGGTGGCCGACAAGCTGGCCTACAGCTGCCGCCTGGTGCGCAAGTCGCAGGCGGCCCGGGCTCGCGTCGCGGTGTGCGGCCCCGGTGAGCTGCTCGACCGTCTCGATGCCGCGCTCTGGAC